>ENA-OWOZ01000105-OWOZ01000105.1-bioreactor-metagenome-genome-assembly--contig:-NODE-105-length-119114-cov-16.260104_pt1 | contig 119114 bp, 98 predicted proteins | sample MGYA00238140_ERZ651804 | MGnify/ENA primary metagenome ERZ651804 (study PRJEB26910, sample SAMN07631232) | bioreactor metagenome | isolation source: Switchgrass digestor | place: USA: Dartmouth...
TGGAGCGGTAGACGAGTCTCGAACTCGCAACCTTCGCGATGGCAACGCGATGCTCTACCAATTGAGCTACTACCGCACGCCTGCTACATGGTGGGCGAAACAGGGCTCGAACCTGTGACCCCCTGCATGTGACGCAGGTGCTCTTCCAGCTGAGCTATTCGCCCGACAATTTAAAAGTATAGCAGGTGTTTAATGAAAAGTCAATACCATGAACTCAAAAAGAATCAGGATTTAATGCTTGCAATTCTTCCAGCACAAAGAGCCCATCTTTTCTTACTAATACACCATCAAAGTACATTTCTCCTCCTCCGAAATCAGCTCTTTGAATATTAACTAAATCCCAATGAATGCTGGAATGATTGCCATTTGAAGCCTCATCATAGCAAGCACCTGGTGTAAAATGGAAACTGCCTGCAATTTTTTCATCAAACAATGTATCTTTCATTGGTTTTAGGATGAACGGATTGACACCAATAGCAAACTCACCAATGTAACGTGCACCTTCATCAGTATCAAGAATGGTATTTAACAAATCAGTCTGATCTCCTGCAGTAGCATGAACAATTTTACCATCTTTAAACTCAAAACGAATGTTAGTAAAAGTTGTCCCCTGATAAAGAGCTGAAGTGTTGTAGGTAAGAACACCGTTGACCGAATCACGCACAGGCGCGGTGAAAACTTCACCATCAGGTATGTTCACTCGACCGTCGCACTTAATAGCGGGGATACCTTTGATAGAAAAAGTGAGATCCGTGCCAGGTCCAACAATCCGTACCTCATCAGTGCGATTCATGAGTTCCACAAGTGGATCCATAGCGTTTGACAGTTGTTGATAATCCAGATTGCACACTTGGAAATAGAAATCTTCAAACGCCTGGGTACTCATACCTGCTTGTTGTGCCATTGCTGGTGAGGGATACCGCAATACCACCCATTTAGTTTTGGGTACACGAATCTTCCCATGCACTGGTTGATTATAATGCACTTTGTGCAGTGTTAATTTCTCAGCAGGTACGTCTGATAGCTCACTGTTGTTGTTTCCACTACGAATGCCCACATAAGCATTCATCGCTTCCATTCTTGCTGCATCAAATTGAGCCATTAGATCTAGCTGGTCAGCATTAGCATGCATGAGCAAGGCACGAGTAATCTGAGGATCACTGATCTGTACAAAAGGCCAACCACCAGCAGCGTAAGCTTCTTCAATTAAGGCAGTTACCAATGGTACTTCTAAGCCATTGCATTCAATGAGTACTTTCTCTCCAGGTTGAAGTCGACATGAGTAGTGGATTAAATTCTTTGCCATTTTTTTGATTCTTGGATCTTGCATGAATTTTGCCTCCTAATGAATATAGTGAACAAGACCTGCTTTTGAGCAGGTCTTGAACTTCGTTTTGTTACCACCAACTTTAATTTGCTGGGGCGTTACCGCCAACTTCGATTGGATCGTTGAGGATTGTAACGTTACCACCAACCTCGATTGGATCGTTGAGGATTGTAACGTTACCACCAACCTCGATTGGATCATCGGTAGCTGCGACCATTGCGGTGACTGTTAAAACCATGACAAGTGCTAATAATAAAGCGAGAGTCCGTTTCATTTAATCACCTCCTGATCTTTGGTTTGATCAGGATTCGACAACTATTTGAAAAACTCCTTCTTCTTTTCTGACATTTTTCTCTATTTTCAAAAATTCGTCTACAACGCGTGGTGAAAATGCGAAACCCTTTTCCCTTTCCAAATAACGACACGCAGCCGCAGGACACAATCCATCAAGTTTCATAAGTGTATTATATGCATCAATGACTGCTAGAATCTGTGCTTCGATCAGAATATCATCACCAGTCAATCCATAAGGATGACCTTTACCATCATGACGTTCATAATGCTGAACTATTATTTCGGCGACACGTTCATAATCAGTTTCATCAAGAGTTTCAGCAATAAGTTCATTACTTATAATACTGTTAGCACGATGATTTGATTGCTCACATAGATCGTGAAGTGCGACTGCAAAACTCAACTGAAACACCTGTTCATCATCTAAACCCAAAGCAAATCCTAGTTTACAAGCCATGTTTATCAAATAAGACAAACCTTCTTGATCAATACTTTCAAGTATACTATTAAGTTTGGATATCTTCTTTTTCTGCTGTTGGAAAACTGGCTGGTTGGAGACACATAAAAGCGTGACTTCGGTTAAAGTATGAAAATAAACCTTATGATCGAGATCCTCCGCTATAATATAATCATGAGGGCCAAATTCGCGATTGCTGTCTGTCTGGAGGAATCTTCCTGAGAGGACATAAATGAATTCAAAGAAGTTCTTACCTGGCCCAGGAGTGAGCGTAAACGGCCGACCTGCAGCAATCACCTGACGAATGATTTCCACATCTCCATTTTTCGCTAGAAGCGACAATCGTGTACCCACTTTTTTAACACAATCCAAGGACTGTTCATCGGAATACTTTGGGTCTCCCTCGACATCCTGGGTCAAAGGTTGATCCTGTTCATCTTTCAATTTATACTGAATCTGCATAGCAATCATCCTCTTTATAAATAATTTTCATTCAATTTATTCTGCATAAAAATCAGATTTCCTTTGAATATTTTAGATTTTTATACCGATTTAACAGAAAACAATTAGTAGTTTAATATACTAGAATTCGTTGTAATTTAACCTATTATTATTTCACCTAATCTGGAAAAACCCGAACCAATTTGTGCAAAAGCTAACTGGTTCGGGCTTGGCCATCAAGTATAACTGTTAATCCGACAAGCAGCCATGTGTCCTTGCATTTCTGCCAAGATGTTTTTAATGTAACCGAAAAGATCTGTTCATAAAGTCTTCCAGCTGCATTTATTGATAAGTGTGAAGTATAGGTGCTGAGAGTTTCACCTGTTCTGCCACGCACGGTAATAACTTGATTATCAACCGCTTGTTTAATAAGCTCTTGCATGTTTATATCGAGGTTATGAGTTTGGTTCAAAAAGTCATAGAGCTTTTTGTTGGAGAACGTCTGTCGATATGCGAATATTTCCTCGCCATTAAAATTGATAATGAGTTCACTATTTACCTCGTCAGCAGCAATATCCGCTAAGTCCGCACTCGATTGAACCGCTTGTAAAGCAAGCATATTCTCTTTGATCTGTGCTTGATCTGTATTGATACAGCCACTAAAACTGAGCGCTAACACGACAACAAACAATAAATATGTATATTGCTTCATTTTTATCCCCATTTCTGATACCATCTCAGCTATGCATATTGCTAACATATCCTTTTAAAACAGAATACGCACATGCAAATACAAATACGGGGGATGCTTGACAGTCAAAAACTGGAAGTTATATTGAAAAGACAAAATCACTCAACTCTTTGATACTATAAGCTTGAAAATAACGATTCTCCAAAGGGATCCATTCTTTTATGAAACGCTGCAGCATTACCGGACCATTACGCATCAGAATTCGCTGCTGTTGAAGCTCCTTGTCAACTGTAAGGAAGACTTTTACATCATACCGATTAACCAAAGTAGGATGCATGCTGTATACGCCTTCGACTATATTGAGTGGTTTGGCAACTACTTCTATAGGGGCGCTTAATTTACCGGTGTGGCAGTCGAACTTCCGATACATAAACCGCTCAACTTTTCCAATCTGGTCCAATACTTCAACCTTAAAGCGCTCATAGTCCACATTACCGCCTATCTCTTGTAAGCGCGCTGCGGTGCGTTGTTCCGGTCGTAGAAAAAAATCATCCATATGGAACACATTGGCTGGATAAATCTGCTGCAGTTGATTTGCTAAGCTGGTCTTCCCAGCGCCACTATTCCCATCAATCGCAACAATCACGGTAATAGTTTTCCGCAGCAATGCATCTATTCGCTCCAACAACGGCTTAATGCACTCGTCCATAAATTTCACCAGTTCTTTACTATCATTTTAGTTGTAGATCACGTCCATATACGTCCCTATACTTTGATCCTTTTCCATTTACCAGAGTTATATCTCAGCAGGATCAACGCTGAACGGAGCACCTGATCTGCAACCAAAGCGATCCAAGCACCCATTAATCCCCAGTTAAATGTAAATACGCCAAGCATAGCCAAGCCGGGACGAACCAGCATTACGGTAATAGAGGTGATGATAGCAATAGCTCGAGTATCGCCTGCCCCTCTAAGAGCACCTGCCAGAATAAACTGGGATGACTGAAATGGCTGCACTAATGCTACCAATTTTAAAATCTGCCCGCCAGTAACTATAACTTCTGACTCGTTGCTATAAAGTGCAACTATGTTTTCGCCAAAGAAGAAGAAAATTACCCCTAAAACTAGAGAAATAATCATACCAAGGAACCTAGTACGTCGACTGTAAGCTTGAGCCATATCTGGCCGTTTCTTACCCAAGCTCTGGCCTACCAAGGATGTGGCAGAGACCGCAAATGCCTGCCCGTTCATAAATGACAACGCTTGAATATTCATACCAATCTGATGCGTCGCATAGGCAACAGTCCCCAAAGTAGCAACTGTTTTAACAAAAACGATCTGTCCAGCACGCATCACCAGCTGTTCAACCATAGCTGGCATACCAACATTGAAAATCCCCTTTAAAATGGGAACATCTGGTTTAAAACCATCACGCAGGCGCAAATGAACATAGTGATTACCGCGCATAACGGTAATTAGAGCCAGCACAAAGGCCACCGTCTGACCTATAACCGTGGCTATGGATGCGCCAACCACCTCTAGCCTGGGGAATCCAAATTTGCCATATATTAGAAAATAATTAAATACAACATTGACGAGATTGGCAACCAAATTGTAGGACATAGCTATGCGTGAATTGCCAACACCTCGTAAAGCAGCTGTAAATGTACTAGTAAGCGCTAGAGTGACCATACCAAGCATCTGTACCTGAAAATACTGGGTACCACCTGTCAATGTTTCAGCATCAGGAGCTCCCATAAATCTAATCAATGGCTCGGCATAGATATAACCAAATACCGATGCTGCCAGTGATAACACTAAAGTCAACATAACTGCTTGACGCAAAACCTGGTTGACCCGCTGCTGATTGCCTGCACCCTTTCCTTGCGCAATCAATGCTGTTGCACCAACGTTCATGGCCATGAACATTGTGGACATCAAAAACTTAGGCTGTGTTGTCAAGCCAACAGCTGTGATTGCCCAAGAACCTAACTGTCCAACCATCATCATATCAACCATTGATGTCAGCTGGGTGAGAATGTATTCAATAAAAGCAGGCCACGCAATGCGCACGACATCTTTATAGAGCATTTTGGAAGTTACCCCTGGTGGCAGATGTTTAGTCACACGTTCGTACTTGCCATAATCATTTTCTTCGTCACCAGGTTCCACTAAATCCAGAGCAAAAACTTGCTGCTGGTATTGTCGCTGTTCTTCAATTTTTCTTTGTGGTTGAGATACACTACCCAACATTCAAGTCTACTCCGATCATAATTTAATATATATGATACAACGCAAATTATATCATATCACTTATAGAAGATAAAGTCCAGAGATGCTCAAGTACAAAAACTCGTCGGTATTTAAAGGTAAGAAGCATTTAACGTAGAAATTTGAAAAGGAACTTCAGCATAGGATAGGAGATACGTTTTGTCAAAATTGCAATGTCAAATCAGCAGCGTTTACATGACTAATCTATAGGAGGTTGGTGTATGTACTGTAGACATTGTGGAGCAGAAGTCAATGAAAAGGCTCAATATTGTATGAAATGTGGAGTCAGTCCTTTAAATGATACCAAGTATTGTCAGGAATGTGGCAGCCCAACGACTGAAAAGCAAGAAATCTGCATAAACTGTGGTATCAAGCTTGTTCGCGGCAGACGCGTGATCACTGACAATATACCCAAAAGCCCAGGAACAGCTACACTACTTAGCTGCTTAATTCCCGGTTTGGGACAGATCTATCTTGGTCAGCTTTGGAAAGGTATTGCTATTATCATTGGTCAGGTTATTCTATCGATTATAAGCGGCGGAGTACTGAGTATACCGATTTGGATTGCCGTAATGATTGACGCTTACCGTATTGGTACCAAGTTAAACCAAGGTAAAGTAGTAAGCGAATGGGAGTTCTTCTAAATAATACCTATGCTAGATTTGTGTCCACGCTGGATTTTGCGTTACTTGCCATTTAAAAACAAGCAATATGGTGCTTATGTTTTTACTGGAATTGGTATAGCATGCGCTGCTTATTTCTACTTATCTGGCTATTGGCAAGCATCGTCTATTTTAGCAAGCGGATATTCTATCTTTAGCAAAATTCGAAGCTTAACACATGCGGGATTTCGCTGCCCACTCTGCGGAGGAACTCGCTCTTTTATTGCTTTATTTGCTGGCGATCTTAAAGCGGCATTACATTACAGTCTTTTTGGTACAGGGTTCTTTTTGACAACATACATGTTGTGGCCTTTGCGCTTGTGTATTGCTTTAGACAAAGATAACTGCTGCCTACGATTGGTTCTGATCTTTGACTGCTGGCTAGCAAAATACTTTGTTCACCTCATACTTTTAAGCTATGTTTTGCAGCTTGTTCTCGACAAAACAAAAATACTACCATGGCTAGCTTGAACAAGGGTCATACACCTTTGTAATATTAGTAATGATAATCATTATTGACAAAGATAACTAAAATTGCTACACTATCCCTAGAACAAGATTGCTAGGGAGGTAGATACATATGTCTGATAAGCGCATGGTGGGAAAACCGGCTCCACTGTTTGAAATGGAAGCAGTGCTGCCGAACAAAGAGTTTGGACGTGTCAGCTTAGAGGAAAACATAAAAAATGGTAAGTGGACCGTGCTCTTCTTCTACCCCATGGATTTTACATTTGTCTGCCCTACTGAAATCACGGCTTTTAGCGACCGTTACTCTGAGTTTAAGGCACTTAACGCTGAAGTAATCGGTGTTTCGACTGATACTATCTATACGCATAAAGCTTGGATCAATACCGAGCGGGCCCACAATGGTCTGGGCACTTTGAATTATCCACTAGCCGCTGACACAAATCATAAAGTTTCGCGGGATTATGGTGTACTGATTGAGGACGAAGGAATAGCCCTTAGGGGTCTATTTATTATCAATCCCCAAGGTGAGCTGGTATATTCAGTAGTGCACCATAATAATATAGGCCGTAATGTTGATGAAGTCTTACGCGTCCTACAAGCACTACAAACTGGTGGTTTATGTCCAGCAAACTGGAGACCAGGTCAACCTTTGCTCAGTGTCTAAGTAAAGATTATGCCAAAGCTTTGAAATGCTTTGGCATAACTTTTTGCATCCTTTTGGAATTCTTACTGCGAATCTCTTTACTCCTCAACAATTGCCTAGATAAACATAGTTTAACGATTGTCGTGCTATTTGAGCCAATCGTTGGAGATGCTGAATACTAGTTGGTGGGCGATCAGTCATATGATACTGGGGGAAAAATCTAGTCAAATGCAAAGGTATATCTTTACTGATAGACGCTAACCATTGAGCTAGCGCTCGAATCTCCGCTTCACTATCATTGGCGTGCGGAATCACTAAAGTTGTAACTTCGACATGAGTATACTCAGCTGCTAACTGGATCGATTGCTTCACCGTCTCCAAATCACCACTCAGTTTTTGATAAAACTCGTTAGAAAATGCCTTTAAGTCAAAATTTACAGCATCCAACAATGGAAGTAAATTTGTGAGAGGATCGGCACAGCAGTAGCCATTGCTTACCAGCACATTTTTCAAACCATGCTTGCGTGCGAGCATAGCACAATCCACAACAAATTCATAGCCAACCAGTGGCTCATTGTAAGTATAGGCAATCCCTATGTTACCCTGCTTTTGCAATACATGAGCCAGAGTCACTACCTCGTGGGGCTGCATTAACCGCACAGGCACATCATTGATTGTTGCCATGGAAATAGTATGGTTCTGACAGAACGGGCAGCGTAAATTGCAACCAAAACTGCCAATAGACAAAATGTAGCTTCCTGGATAGAAGCGACGCAATGGCTTTTTCTCGATGGGATCCAACGCAACCGCTGTAAGCAGCCCATAATTGATAGCCTTTATCTCTCCATTCACATTACCCCGTGCGCGGCAAAACCCAACTGCACCTTCAGCTAGTGAGCAATGATGTGGACAGATCGGGCAAATATGCTTCTCATGTATGGCGCACCACCTCGAAACGCTCAATCTTATATGTTTCATGTGCAGCGATTCCAGCTTTGCGCAAAGCAATTTCTAACTGCTGAGACACGTCGTTAATTCCTGGCAAATCAGGAAGCAATAATCCCTGCCGATTCCCGCAACTAACAATTATGCCATAACGTTTAGGATCAAGTTCGGAAAGTGACTGAACCGGTTCTGGCTTGGTCAAGACATCGACACTGTAAATCAAGTACGGAAGTTCATCTGGCTGTACAGGGTAAAAGCGAGGATCCTCACAACCAGCTAGCACAGCATTTCGGATAATTTCATCAGCAATGCACTTAGTTGTCGGTTTAATGGTACCGATACAACCACGTAGCTGGTCACCTATATGTAGCGATACAAACACTCCAGCACGCTGGTTGAGAAGCTCCGCGCTTAGATCAGCAGGACGTGGCAATATCTGATCATATTGAACATAATACTCCAGAGCTTTACGCGCTAAAGCAACATATTCATCCTCGTTTGTGTGTACTCGATGCTCCAATATTTGCGCAAAGTTGTGGTTTGACTCACCAGTCACAATGAAAGATGCCACTGCATAGCCTACCCCAAAGGTGCCTTCATAACTCAGCAGCTGTGCTTGGAAATCTTTTTGGTTTAAGGCTCCTGCTAGGATGATTAACGAGCGTAAACCACATTCTGCTGCTGCCTCGTACAATGGCTCAGGTATTATTAGTAACTGGGACAAGTCTCCATTCTTTAAAGCAGATATTACCTTCTGATCAAACTCTGGTCCTTCCTTAGCATAGCCATAAGGCCCTGATGCTTTGAGTTTGTGTGAAAGATCCCCGCTGGCTACGATAACAACCCTTTTGTCTAACCTTTCGCTGGTTTTAGTGATCAAGGTTCCCAGCTGAAAATGGGTTAGAAATGGCAATCCAGAAATCGATATACGCACCAGGGAGTAATTATGATAGTATTGATTAATAAAGTAAAGTGGGATCATGCTGCCGTGATCCAACTCGCTGCTACGTTCTCCCAAGGTTCCTGCTGGAATATTGCTATCTTCGCACAACCGAACCAGTGCATCAATAAACTGGGTGTCATATTTCACAGTGAATTCAAGATCAGGACAGCCAAAGCTGCGAAAATTGCCATAACCAACCTTTCCAGGTGAAATGTGCAGGTAATCGGCATATAACGGTGCATGAGGGCTGATCACTACTATGGTATCGGGTTGTAAATCAGCAATCATTCGTGCAACCTGATGATAGGCATCGATCGTACCTTTGATTTGCTGTTCTTCACCCTTACCAATCTGTGGAATTATCAGTGGTGGGTGTGGTACAGCAAATCCACCAAGAATTGCCATTAAGCGATACCTCCTTTGGGGATCCTTTGGTGATTAAGGCCACCTACTATGCGTAGATTATTAAGAAAGGGCGATAACTTGAATATTACCTTACCACTCAAGGATCTAGTTGAAGCTCATTTCCTGCAGCGCTTTAATCGTTTCATCATCAGCTGTGAAATCGTCAATGGCGAGCAAAAAGGCAATATTGTTGAAGCACATTTAGCAGATCCTGGACGTTTACGGGAACTGCTGCTTCCTGGTTGTCGCTTGTGGCTGGCTCCCACACCAAACCCACAGCGTAAAACCAAGTGGTCTGCAGTTCTGGTTGAAAGCACAGAGAATACACTTGTATCTTTGGTTTCATCTCTACCAAATTCTTTAATCAAGCAGGCTCTAACCAACAAGGCGATCCCTGATCTGGCTGCCTGGGATTTAGTACGCAGTGAATACCCCATTAATGAACATCGCTTTGATTTCTTACTACAACGTGGAAACGACCGAATGCTGCTTGAAGTCAAAAGTGTTACTTTAGTTGAAAATCATATTGGGTTATTCCCCGATGCTGTCACTGTCAGGGGACGCAAACATCTTGAAACTCTTGCCAGGTTAACGCAAGCAGGTACTTATCAGTCTGCAGTGTTGTTTGTGGTGCAGCGTAATGATGCAATAGCCGTTTCAGCAGCAACGCACATCGATCCTCTCTTTGCCCAAGCTTGGATCTCTGCAAGGCAAAACGGGGTAATGTTTCTTAGTCACCGCTGTAAAATCACGACCAAAGAGATTCAGTTAGGTGATCCCCTACCAATAATAGACCCTAGTTGGGATTTAACCAAGCCTACTTAGTGGCTGACAGCTGTCAGCAATACTTCACATATATTCTGGAAAGCTCGTTCTGTCATAGCTAAACGTGTTTCCCATGTAGTTGTGCCAATGTGGGGAGTGAGAACTACATTTGGTAGCTTGGCCAACTCCTCAGTAATATAGGGTTCCTTTTCATACACATCTAGTCCAGCAGCGGCAATCTGTCCTGTGGCTAGTGCTCTGACCAAAGCTTGCTCATCAACTACAGTGCCCCGCGCTACATTGATTAATACCGCATCTGACTTCATTAAGCGCAACTGTTCTGCGCCGATGAGGTGATGAGTCGCTTGTCCGCCCGGAACATGTAAGGATACAATATCTGCTGTGGCTAGTAATTGATGAAGTTCACAATAATGAGCATTTAAGCGCTGTTCTGCTTCAGGCTTGCGCGTGCGGCTATAATAAATCACGTTTAGATCAAACGCCTGTGCCATTTGCGCTACTTTCTGGCCAATTCTGCCAAAGCCTACAATGCCCAGAGTTTTATTCCGCAGATTCCGACCAATTACGATTGTTGGTGTCCAAGGAATTGGATTATGACTCCGCACTAGCTGATCTGCTTCACCAATACGGCGCATACAAGCTAACATCAGCGTAATTGCCAGCTCAGCGGTACTATAAGTTACTTCATCGGGTGTGTTCATTACAATAATTCCTCGCCGCTTAGCAGCTTCTAAATCGATATTATCTAATCCCACACCGTAATTGCTCAACACTCGCAGTCGTGGGAGCAGAGCCATAATCTCATCAGTAATTACATCACCACAAACTAATAGTGCTGTGGCATCATGTGCATGGGCAATCAACTGGGAATGGGTTAAGGGGAATTCGCTGGGATTGATCCAGATTTCCCAATCACCTGGTAATTGTCTATTTGTCCACTCTAAAGCAATGCCAGGAATCTTTCGCGTTACTACTATTTTTTCCATTACAATCACCTACGTATGATTAGTGTTACTTGTATTTGGGTGTCAGTTAATTTGTTTAGTCTTTACGAACTCGGTCAGTCCGTACCAGTCTGTTCAGTCCTTACGAAATAGCGATATGCTGCCGAAACCACTAATAATTGCCATATAAAATCCTAAATCGTACCACCATCCTGCGTTATTAACCTCGTAGATGCTAAACGAATCGTTAAATAGACTTAAGATTAAGGATATGGGTGCAATCCAGCCATGCCATATGCCCCAGAAAAATCCCGCAGGTTCTTCTGGAGTGTTTCTGCCATCTCCAGGCACACATCCGCTCAACATTAGGCAGCATAAAACAATTGCACTCAAGAGTACAATTCTCTGTGATTGTTTCATGTTAATCACCCCATTCAATATCTTTCATAGATATAGTCCTGTCAACATACTCCTTGCCAACCTTATGGTGTAATCTTTAACCAATATTTCCAGAATTACAGCAAATATCCTTCTCTTTCGAAGCCCTTCCTTCAAGGGTCTGACCCTGCTTCAACAAATTCACAATAAGCTAGTGAATCATGACCATCAAAGTAGCTGAGAATTCTTTCAGTATTGACTAACGCATCATTTTTCACACCCAAGTAATTTAAATAACTGCTCCATACATAATCACCAGGAGAGCGAACTATTCCTGCTCTAACCGGATTAAGATGTATATAACGACTGACATCCAGCATATAAGTATGGGAGTCTATTATTTCTGAACCATATCTTCCCTGAAAGAGGTGTCCGACAAGCTCATATCTTTTATTGAAGTAGATAGCATATCTAGTATTCAGCAGCTGCATAATCCTACTAATCTCAATCGTGCTAGTCTCGAGCTGGAGATGATAATGATTGTCCATCAAACAATAAGTCAACACCTCAAATTTGCATTTCTGTTTTACTTCTAGCAGATAATTTAAAAATACCTGCTTGTCCTGCGCGTTCAGATAGATGTTTTGCCTGCGATTGCCACGGCAGGTAATATGATACACCGCACCAGGAAACCAAGTACGTAACTTGCGCGGCATACCCAAACCTCCTTTTGGGGGTTTTCTTTTGGGGGGTCAGACCCCCCAAAAGCAAAAAAGCAAATGTTTTAAAAGCGATTTTGTTTCTATATTGCTACATGTGTTAGCTATTGCTTTACTTATTTTTTTATTTCGAAAATTATGCCCGTTATAATTATATACCTCCCCCCATAGTATTTTCAAGCCTCTTAACGTGCAAAGCTTATGTCAACGGTTCTTATGCTTTCCGTCAACCATCCTAACAATTTCTATGTTTTTGCTTTCTACTTTTGCTTTCGTTGCTCACTTGTCATTTCCATAAATATTAAATCATGAGCAACGCCATCCGGATCCGTCCAATAATTCTTTTCCACACGCGTTTCGATAAAACCCAGCTTTTTATATAAGTAATACGCAGGTAAATTATCTGCTAACGTGTCAATCTCGATTTTGCGTAAGCTGAAGTGTTCAAAGAGATACTCTATAAAAACCGACAACGATTCATACCCATATCCTTTGCCTTGATATGCTTTTTCACCAATTTTGATCGCGATGCGGCAAGTATGGTGCTCAAGGTCCAATTCACCATACGCAAGTTCACCAATTGGTTTATTAGTCGCTTGACGATCAACGATTATGTATCTTCGGCTGATACGAAATGGATCGGTATCGTTAATCTCTGCTGAAAACCGTTGTTGTAATTGAAATTCAGTCACACCCATACCATGACGGAAACCCATTGGTGCCATAATTTCCCCATCATTCCACCATTTAGCAAGTAAAGGTATATCACCCATCGTAATGTGTCTAATACCAACGCGTTCACCCTGAGCAACGAAATGCACTGTACAATCCTCCCATCAACTTGGGGTCGGGGTCTGACCCCATAATCCACATATTTGTTTAGTCGCAACCACAAAGTGGGCTGCAGATGCTAGAATCAGAGTACCAGACTAAATTCTCTAGCCTGCTCCTCAATCTGCAGCCCATCAACCCCACTAATCTATTCATTTCTTGTATCCAAACTTAGTGGTATTGCATTACCATTATACTTCTTGGTACGATTACTTTTGTCCTGCTCTATTTCTACTTCATACATAAATATGATGAGAGGAACTAATGAGTTTAAACCAGCATGGCTCCACCGTCAACAACAAACTCTGAACCTGTACAATAACTGCTTTCATCTGATGCCAGGTAGAGCACCAAAGTAGAAACCTCCTCAGGTTTTGCCATCCGTTTGAGCGGAACATTCTTTACAAACTCTTCAGCAACTCCTTTAGCATCAACCGTCGTCATAGGTGTCTCGATGGCTCCGGGATGAATTACATTGACTCGAATGTTGTAAGGAACGAACTCCAATGCAGCTGTTTGGGTAAGTGCGCGGACCGCAAACTTAGAACTGCAATACGCACTGCAGTAAGCCATGCCCCTTAAGCCAGCAACAGATGCGATGTTAATGATCGATCCTGACTTTGCTTTGCGCATCGATGGCAGAACATACTTCATCCCCAAGAACACACCAACTTGGTTAATGTTTATAATCCGCATATATTCTTGCAATGATGTTTCTTCAATTGTCTTGTTCATCACCACACCTGCGTTATTCACCAAGACATTGATTGGTCCAAAGCATTTTTCAGCTGCAGCTACAACCTGTTGCCAATCCGACTCCGATGTTACATCTAACTTGAAAAAGCATGCATTCTCACCTAGTTCAGCAGCAACTGCTTTTCCTTCATCCTCAAGAACATCCGTGAGCACCACTTTTGCACCCTCAGCAACAAATAGGCGAGCGTGAGCTGCACCCATCCCCCTTGCTGCACCAGTGATCAAAGCCACCTTACCATCCAGTCTTCCCATAAATATCATCTCCTTTTCTAATTTCTATTTTTTTAGAAGCTAGCTTTCGCAATTGAACAGTGATATGTAGTATCTCGCAGCATGCTCTTCAACTAGTGTTCTCCAAATTGGTAGCAAATAAGCAGTGGTTGTCGTATATACTTCATGTATGTTTCGTATATGCCTGGTTCAGTTACTACAGCTATTTTCGTGATTTGATTCAGAATCAAATATAAATTGATATCATAGCCGAAATGTTTTGTTTATATTTATATTTTCTATATTAACACGTCATTTCCTTCCTTTTGTACACCTTTTAGTTTAATATATGAAGGTTTGTGAAGGTTTGCATGAGGGTCAGACCCCAATAAAAACTCACGAACAACATTTAGCGAAAACTCTTTATCATCAGGTTTTATCAGGTGATGTCCACATGCCGCACACTCTCTTATCTATTGATTGGGATTATTTCATTAGTGACCAGAACCACCAGGTATTATCTTTCATTGAAAACAAAAGAACAATTTTAGACCTATGGTACAAACGTTATTTACAATCGCAAAGATCAGGGATAAACCTTATGCACCTATATTTTCTCTCTCCCGACGTTAAAAATTTTTGGACAAAAATTAGAAGTGTTTTCACTATTGATAGTAAACCACATGTGTTCGTTTCTGACTCACACAAGCTTTCATATTACATTGCCAAACACTATAGCTGTGAACACGTATACTCATTTGATGCCCATGCTGACCTGGGTTATGGTGGTCTCAGCTCATTAGACTATGAAGTTAATTGTGGCAATTGGTTAGGTAAACTGTTTCGAGATAAACTAATCAAAAGTGCTTCGATCATCTATAGCCCTTTCACTTATGAAACACCTGAATACTTTGAGGAAATCAACCGCTTGTTTAATATCGAATACATATCTCACGACGAACTTGAAATATTAGGACATAAGCAGTCGTTTCAACGAACAAACATAATCAGCTACATCCACATCTGCCGTTCAGGTGCTTGGACACCTCCTTGGTATGATGCAGATTTTGACCAGTTTGTGCAGGACTTGCAATTTTCTTATAAAATTATTAAGTGTCCGAAGCGTGAATGGGACGTGCAACATTTAAGCCTAGCAGATCAATACTATTACCTGCTTGCGTAGGGGTCTGACCCCATAGAACACGCAAGATGGGTCAAACATGTAATTGGGGTCTGACCCCATGGACCTCGACCCCAAACAAGAAAGGAGTTAGTGTTATGCAGCAGGCAAAAAAAGGTCAACTTAAACTCTGGTATCAACAGCCAGCTACCGATTGGAACGAAGCCCTACCGCTTGGTAATGGAAAACTTGGTGCAATGGTCTTTGGTGGAGTTGATACAGACCGATTTCAACTTAACGAAGAGACTATCTGGGATGGAGAACCAAATCACCACATTGCACCATATGCCAAATATCTTGTAGAAAAAACCAGAGAGGCTATCTTCGCAGGAAAATTGAAAGAAGCCGATGAAATGGCTCTTCTTGCCTATAGGGGAAATGATCAAGGCTCATACCAAACACTAGGTGATTTAACTCTCGAATTCGACCACAAGCAACCTACATACACCAACTACCGCCGGGAACTTGATTTGGAAACAGCTATTGCTACAACACGTTATAGAATGGGCAACGATTACTATTACCGCGAAGCATTAGTGTCAGCACCAGACCAAGTTTTAGCAATTCATTTGTCATGCATTCGCGGCGCGTTCAATCTGCGCATCAAGTTATCAAGACCGCAGTATGACTATATTACCACTACAGAAATCCCAAACACGCTAATGATGTATGGCAAATGCGGTAATGGCACAATCAAATTCTGCACCCAAGTCAAAGTCAAAGCGCATTTTTCTTACGGTGGTAAAATTACATATGAATCCGATCATATTGTAATCAACAATGCACGAGAAGTTACAATATACCTGACAGCTGCAAGTACCTATGCTCATGCTGATCCTGTCAGTATTTGTCAAGAGCGCTTGCAATCTGCCGAAAAGAAAGGTTATGCACAAATCAAGGCTGATCATATCAAGGAATACCAGGAATTATTTAATCGCGTACAATTTACCCTGGATAGCAGCAGTAATAGTGGTGAATTGCCAATAGATGAACGCTTAATGCGGGTAAACGAAGGTACTGACGACCCTGAACTTGCTGTTTTATACTACCAATTTGGCCGATACCTATTAATTTCAAGCAGCAGACCTGATGCCCAATTACCTGCAAACCTGCAGGGAATATGGAATGAACATATGCAAGCTCCTTGGAAAGGCCGTTACACAATCAACATTAATACAGAAATGAACTACTGGCCAGCTGAGCAATGCAATTTGTCTGAATGCCATGAGCCATTATTTAAGCTTATTGAACGGCTCAAAGAAAGCGGTCGCAAGATTGCGCGTGACCTCTATGGCTGCCGAGGATTTGTAGCCCATCACAATACAAACATCTGGGCAGATGCCTCACCACAAGACCAATGGAGCGTTTCCACTTACTGGCCAATGGGCGCTGCATGGCTCTGCTTACACCTGTGGGAACGCTATGAATACACCTTAGATGAGTCCTTCTTAGCGCAAGCATATCCCACAATGCGGGAAGCTGCTGAGTTCTTTATTGACTTTTTAGTAGAAGACAAAAACGGGTATTTAGTCACTTGCCCAAGTTTATCTCCTGAAAATTCTTATATCGCACCCGATGGACACCGGACTGCACTGTGTGCAGGACCAAGCATGGATACACAAATTATCCGGCAATTATATACTGCTTGTATTGCGGCAGCAAACATTCTTAAAACAGACGAAGATTTTTGTCAGCAATTAGCACAGATCCTCGAAAAATTACCACCGATTCAAACAACGAGCCTAGGTACTATTCGCGAATGGTTGGAAGATTATCCAGAGATAGAGCCAGGACACCGTCACATCTCACACCTGTTCGCTTTATATCCTGCTGATCAGATCTCAGTGGAGAATACACCAGTTCTCGCTGAAGCAGCACGCAAAACACTCGAACGGCGATTATCGCACGGAGGTGGTCATACAGGTTGGAGTTGTGCTTGGATTATTAACATGTGGGCGCGCCTTCAGGATAGCGCGAATGCTTACAAATACTTACAAATGCTGCTGGGAAAATCAACATATCCCAATATGTTTGACGCGCACCCACCATTCCAGATTGATGGTAATTTTGGTGGAACAGCAGGTATCAATGAAATGCTGTTACAAAGCCATGGCGGCCTAATAAGACTTTTGCCGGCCTTGCCAGCCCAATGGCCTTCAGGAACCATTAAAGGCATAAAGGCTCGAGGAAATTATGAAATAACGATCAACTGGGCAGCAGGTAAGTTGGTAGAAGCCCAAATCTTACCTTTGCCTATAAATAACCCAAGTCAAGCTTCTGAACCTCGAGTTGTCAAGGTCAAGTACCCGCAAATCTCAACATACAAGATATACTGCGATGGAGTTGAGATACCAAGTCAATATTTGGATGACAATACAATTGCTTTTCCAGTGGAAGCACATAAAATTTACTCAATTTGCTCGGCAGATCGCTAAGCAAAGATTACTAAGCAACGATTATATGCGAACGTTCAACTAATCAGTAGAACAAAGGCCAGGATACCCTGGCCTTATAGTTTTTGACTTAAATTCAATAATTGCGTATTAAAACTTCGGATACTGGTCCGCGCCGGTCACCTCTGGAGTTAATCACTCGTTTAGCTCGAACAATCTCGATGTAATAATCTCTATAGAGATTTAAGATAAAATCTGTCGCTGAATTTGATAGCAAAAACCTTATCCCTCTGCTGCTCAATTGATCACAGACCTGCTTCAAGCGGATCTGTTCTTCTGGTCCAAACCCGCCCTGTACATACCCGGTGAAGTTTGCGCTTTCAGACAAAGGATAGTATGGTGGATCAAAATAAATAAAACTGTCACTCTTCACATCGTCAAGTACTTCTGCAAAGTCAGTGTTAAAAAACTCAATTTGCGCTCTATTAAGATATTTGCTAACAGACCTTAATATCCTTTCGTTTACAATATTCGGATTCTTGTACTTACCAAAAGGCGCATTGAACTCTCCATTACGATTGACACGACACAAACCGTTGTAACAAGTCTTGTTTAAATAAATGAACCGTGAAGCTCTCTCAACTGGGGTCAACTCTCTGAACTTATCTTTATCACGATCCAGTTCTCGTAGATAGTAATAGTATTCTCGATCATTGCGATGTTTCTTCAGGTCTTCAATCAGTAATTCCACATCATTCTTAATAACCTGATACATATTAATCAATTCCACGTTGATATCGTTAACTATTGCTCGTGGTGGTTGCAGCCAAAACAAAACAGCGGCACCACCTAAAAACGGCTCATAATATACAGAAAATTTTTCCGGAATATGTTTGATAATCTCAGGTAAAAGCTGCCGCTTTCCTCCAACCCATTTGACTACTGGCAACACAAATTTATCCCTTTGCAACACCCTCACCCCTTAGCGGGGGTCAGACCCCCTCTACAGAAAATTCTTTGTTTTCGCAACCAATCCCTGCTTTTAGGGGTCAGACCCCTAAGAAGGTGCATATAATCTAAAAGGGTCAATTTCAGGGAAAAGGCGGTAACTTATGGATAATCATGTCACCAGACTGCAATACAATGACAAAGAGATTATCCTCATTGGCACAGCTCATGTATCTCAACGCAGTGTCCAACAGGTAAAAGAAATCATTGAGCATGAAAAACCGGATGCAGTCTGCATTGAGCTTGACCAGCAACGTTACCTGGCACTAATAGATACAAAGCAATGGAACGAAACCGAGATTTTTCAAATAATAAAGCAAAAAAAAGCAATACTTCTACTTATCAACTTGATCATAGCTGCATTTCAAAAACGCTTAGCTGATAATGTTGGCATCATGCCTGGCCAAGAAATGGTGCAAGCTATCATTTCTGCAAATATTGTAGGAGCTAAGCTAGTTCTAATTGATCGCAATATCCAAGTCACTTTCCAGCGTATTTGGAATAGTCTTGGCTTTATTGGAAAAGTCAAGTTTCTCATCCTTATCATAAGTAGTATGCTCACGAGTAACAAGGTATCCACAACTGTAATCGAAGACTTGAAGAACCAAGATACTTTAGCAGTTGTGCTGCAGGAACTAAACAAGCAATTTCCACAGCTTAAACAAGCTTTAATTGATGAACGCGATCAGTACATGGCTCAAAAAATCAAAACTACTCCTGGAAATAAAATCATAGTTGTGGTCGGTGCTACTCACATACCAGGAATCATCAAACAAATTGAATTTGAACACGATCTAAATCGCTTAAACAGCATACCATCACGTAAGCGTTGGTCAAAGATCATTCCTTGGCTCATCCCTTTAACTATAGTCGGCATCATTGGTTATACTCTCACTAGAAGTCTTTCCCTTGCTGCGCAACAATCCCTTGCTTGGATACTCTGGAATGGTATTCTATCTGCACTAGGTGTTGCGTTGGCTTTAGGACATCCGCTCACCATGCTCACAGCGTTTATTATCGCTCCCCTTAGCTCTATTAATCCCTTCTTAACCGCAGGCTGGTTAACCGGTATCGTTGAGGCTTCTTTGCAGAAACCAAAAGTTAAGGATTTCATGACGTTAGGTGACGACGTAACAAGTATTAGAGGGTTTTGGAAAAACAAAGTAAGTCGCATTTTATTAGTTGTGGTACTCACTGATATTTTTAGTGCCATCGGTACTATAATTGGTAGTGTGGATATCATTCGCATTTTCCTCAATAATATATAAAAAGGGGGGTCTGACCCCTATGAGGGTCTGACCCCTGTTTCAATTCGATTGCGTACAATCTTTTTTAATTCATCGAGCTGGGCACGGGCTGTATCTTCATCTGGACACTTAATCGAATAGTAAATCTTAATCTTAGGTTCTGTACCAGAAGGCCGTACAGCAATCCACGAGCCATCATGCATAATAAATTTCAAGACATCCGATTTTGGCAATCCGTCTACACCTTGACTGTAATCAATTACCTGAGCAACTCTAGGAAAAGCTGTTTCGGCTTCCCTTCTCAATTGATTCATAATAGAAGAAATGCGCTGTGCTCCATCCACTCCAACCAGCGTGAATGAATCCTGACTATCCAAATAGTAACCATACTTCTGGTACAAGTCATTTAAAACATCAACCAGTGTTTTTCCTTCCTGCCGATAATACGCAGCCATTTCACAAATTAACATTGAAGAAACCACTGCATCTTTATCTCGAGCATGCGTACCAACCAAATACCCGTAACTCTCTTCATAACCAATAATGAATTCATGTTCTTTTGTTTGCTCAAATTCAGTAATCTTTTCCCCAATATACTTAAATCCAGTCAAAGTATTCATCACATTCAAGCTATAGCTTCTGGCAATATCTGCTCCTAGTTCGTTAGTTACAATAGTCTTAATAATAGTAGCGCCTTGAGAGAACTGGCGGTTTCTACGACTTAAAACAAAGCTGACCAAAAGAGCACCGATTTGATTTCCTGTAAGCATTACATATTGTCCCTCGTGTTTCACTGCCACACCAACACGATCACAATCTGGATCTGTGGCAATAACCACATCCGCATCTTCAGCCAGAGCCTGTTCTATTGCCATTGATAACGCATCAGACTCTTCGGGATTAGGAGAATGCACTGTAGGAAAGTTACCATCAGGTTGCTCCTGCGCTTTTACTACGGAAACACAACCGAAACCATCTCTTTGCAAAGCACGCCTTACTGGAATATTTCCAGTCCCATGCAATGGCGTGTAAACAATCTTTAAATTGGCTTTCGCCTTGTTATCTGCGAACAAGGATTGAGATAAAACTGCATCTAAGAATGCTTCTAACACATTATCTCCAACCGTAATTAACAACCCTTGCTGCCTAGCATCATACTCATTGATTGTAGGGACAGCAGCTAAATCTGTCACTTCTTTAACAAAGTCAATTATTTGATCTGCTTCCTTAACTACTTGAAATCCATGCTGATTATATACTTTATAACCATTATATTGCTTTTGGTTATGACTAGCCGTTATGATAATTCCAGCGATGCATTGCAAGTGTCTAACCGCAAAAGACAGTACAGGGGTAGGTTGAAGTCGATCAAACAAATAAGTTTTAATACCTGCAGCACACAATACTAAAGCAGCTTCTTTAGCAAAGGCGTGCGAATTCAGCCGTGAATCATAAGCAATCACAACACCGCGGGACTTACCTTCTTCTCCAAAGGTAGATTCAATATACTTGGCTAAACCATAAGTAGCTTTGCGAATGGTGTACTGATTAATCCGGTTGGTACCAGCACCCATTATTCCGCGCATTCCACCTGTACCAAACTCCAAATCTTTGTAAAAACGATCTTCAATATCCGCAAGTTCAGTCGCTGCCGCTAGCTCAGCCTTCGTTTCTGAATCGATAAACGATGCCGTCAGCCATTGTTGATACTTACTCATAAAATCATTCATGATTAACCGCCTCGTCTTCTTAAATTTTCCTACGTATCCAAGAACAAACTCAAACACTTATAATCTATTTTAATGCTTATTCTTTCCTCACGCAATACAAGGGGTCTGACCTCTGGTCTCACTCCTAAAATGGCAGGGGTGCTTCTAGTGTAATTCGCTCACGAGTGCGCGGATGTTCGAACTGGATCCGCCAGCAATGCAATAACAATCGCTTATCATCGCTAACATAGTCCGGAAAGCCTGTACAACCTGTAGCCTGACAATCACTTTGTATTCCATACTTATGATCACCGACCACCGGATGGCCCAGTTCTGCTAGATGTTTGCGGATCTGATGCGTCCTTCCCGTAAAGATCTGCACTTTAAGTGTTGTAAATTGATCCCCTACAACTACCGGAGTATATCTGGTGCACGCTGGTTTACCATCAATTGGTGTTGTAATCTCCCCACCTTGATCTATCCGACCATACACCTTCACCCAATAGATTTTCACAAATTTTGACCACGATTGGCTGAGCTTGTGCTGCATTTCAGCCGACTTAGCAAAAATTACTAAACCCGAAGCCCACTGATCTAAACGATGTACAGGCCTAGGCGTAATACTCAGGCCTTGTTTTTGGTAATGATAGGCAACCCCTTCCACCAAACTTGGATTGGCACTGCCTTGCTGCAAAGGATGGACAATGATCCCAGCAGGCTTATTCACAACTAATATATCGGCATCTTCATAAACAACATCTAGATTTAACGGCTGAGCTTGCACTTTGATTTGCTCAGCATATGGCAAGGATATTTCAAGCAGTTGCCCTTCACGCACCTTTGTCTCCGAGTGTACCACACGTCCATCAAGCTTAATGCCTTTAGTTCGAACAATTTTCTGCCGTTGCCTACTGGAAATATGCAGATCTTCTTTCATAATAGCTGCTATGGTCTTGCCAGTTGTTGCCGAATCCACAATGAATTGAGCGATGATTTTTCTTTGGGCCAATGCGGTATCCTCCTATTGCTTCTGCATTGCTTTTAAGGGGTCTGACCCCTATGTTGACTCCCACATATCCCTCGCTTTAGTACTTCGATCAGCGGCATCTGCCGCACATTATAATCTGGATATACTAAATAATCCACATAATGCCTTGTGCAGCCGTCTACCGCATCCTGTGATTGCTTGCCTACCAGGAGAGTACCGTCCGCTTGCACACCCAACACTCCCCACCAACTGCCTTCACCAAAAATCCACTGATTGATCACCCGCAGACATTCGTATAAATCAGTCTGCAGTACCGGATAACGCGGTTGCCAGAGGTAGTGATGTACATAATCCTGAACATTAACTGCACATTCGGTGCTACACTCTCCTGCTGTCAGTAAAAACGCAAACACCGACTGCCAATGGTTAATATCAGTCACCCACTGATCAGTAAGGATTGGCTCTACAACCCTATCATGATACAACGTATAGCAAGCATAAAGCATCCCATACTGCCGCAGTAGTGGTAAAACATTGTTGAAACTCAGATGTTCTTGGTTTGTGCTCCAATCTTGTCTGTCCTGATCAAGCCTTGATTCCAAAGCTAACATAATATTATATTGCTGCCTTAGAGCCATGATTATTTCCCGTTGCATCGACCCGTATGGCAAAATGAGGATGAATGCACAATCCTGATGCTTTTGGAACACATCAACAAGAAGATCATCCCACGTACGCACCAACAAAGCATACGTATATATTCCTAATACTTTCCCCTGTTCTACTATATTATGAATGTCCCCAGCCTGTAAATAGGCATAGGCATCCCAATCATTACCGCCATCAACATCTACACCAAACTCAATAAGTAACATCCAAGGAAAGACATATCCATACTTAGCTGCATACTCACGGATTGTCTTCACACCTAAAGTCAAACTATTATATCCAAGACTGATCCCAAACTTCTGCAGATAAGATAGATCAGTTTGCATAATCAAACGAATGAGCATCTGATAATAAGGGTTCCCCTCATCCCTCAGTGCACTGGCCACCATATCCTTCACTGTCTTTGGTATCGATTGTATTAAACTCAGCAAAAGTTCAACCAGCCCCTGAATGCCCTTTTGCGGATTAGCTTTTATTTCCGCAACTTTTCTACTCACGGTATGTTCCAGCATAATTCTTGCTAAATTAGGATGCATCCCAGCATTCCCCCGCTCTAGATAATTCCTTGCCATCCATTGTATGTTGCAAAGTAAATAAAGGTAATCACAGTTACTCATTAGTCATGTTTTTCACCATCAAAGCATTATATAGAATAAAAGGCTTAACAATCGCAATCAGCAAACCACAGCGTTAACCCTAAAAATGCTGGTACTAGCTGATAATATGATATTCTAACACTGAAACCGCTTTATACTGCGAATATTGACCTTTAACTGGAAATTCTAGCCAATATTGTTACCTTGAAACCAACTTCACAATATTGTATAATCGGTTAAACAATATGTTAAAACATTATTAAGAAGAAGGGGTGTTAGAAAGTGCCTGTCAGTTCCTCTAAAGAGTGGTTTGGATCCGCAAAGGAATGGCTTCAGACAGTTGGGCTCAAAGACGCTATCGCCTACTTGGACAGCAATCCTGAACGCAATATACCAAAAATATTACATTGGATAGAGGTTTTTGACCGTAGAAAAATGTTTGCCAACCAAATCGAAGCCACCAAAAGAGTGCTTACAGATAAGTCCAGCAACTGGTACCAGCTGGTTATGAGTCTGTACACAGATATTGATCCCGGGGTGCGAAAAAAAGTCTTCGAGAATTTCCTCATCTATGGGAACTTCATTGGGTGGCAACGTCAAAAAGAAAACCGGAAGAAATATGATTGCAACATACCATGGGCAATTCTCATGGATCCAACCACTGCCTGTAACCTCAAGTGTACAGGCTGCTGGGCAGCAGATTATGGCCATAAAATGTCACTAGAATATGATACATTGGCTGACATTATCCGCCAGGGGCAAGAACTTGGAGTATTTATTTATATCTTCTCTGGTGGTGAACCACTCATTCGCAAAGACGATATCCTTAAGCTGTGCCGCGAATTCTCCGACTGCATTTTCTTAGCATTCACCAATGGCACTTTAATCGACGATGCATTTACCGATGCCATGCTCGAAGTAAAGAATTTTGTTCCTGCAATCAGTATTGAAGGTTTTGAATCAGCAACCGATTCACGACGCGGCAAGGGTACCTACCAAAGAGTAATCAATGCAATGCAATTATTAAAGAGTAAAAAGTTGTTATATGGTGTGTCCTGCTGTTATACTCGTAACAATACAGAAGTTATTGGTAGCGAGGAATTCTTTGATTACATCATTGACTTAGGAGCCAAGTTTGCGTGGTTCTTTACTTACATGCCCGTAGGTGTTGACGCAACACCTGATCTTATTGCTACTGCTGAGCAGCGTGAGTTTATGTACCATCAGATCCGCAAATTCAGGTCAACTAAACCAATCTTTACTCTAGACTTCTGGAATGACGGTGAATATGTCAATGGTTGTATTGCTGGTGGAAGACGGTATCTGCATATCAATGCCAATGGTGATATCGAACCTTGTGCATTTATTCACTATGCTGATTCCAACATTCACCAAAAAACAATCCTTGAAGCACTCCAGTCACCGCTTTTCACCCAATATAAGGAACGGCAACCTTTCAATGAAAATCATTTGCGGCCATGCCCGCTACTAGACAATCCGCCAGCATTAGCAGAAATGGTAGAAGCAGCTGGTGCCTATTCAACTGAAATGCTCAGCCCCGAAAACGTACGTACTCTCTGCGGCAAATGTGTTAATGCCGCGGAGGAATGGAGTAAAGTTGCGGATCGTCTATGGACAGATCATATAGTTGTCAATAAATAAGCTGTAGATTGGAATGAAGATATGTAAATGTAAATAGGAAGGCTATTGTTTGCATCAATAGCCTTCCTATCTAATTGCAAACTAAACGAGACATATGAAGATAATACCGCAAAAGTCACCTTATTTTGTCGCTAATTCGCTTTTAACCGGCAATTTAACCATTTTTCAGCACCTTGAAACCTGCCTGTTGATGTTGTATAATTTGAGTGAATGCCCCTGTAGTTCAATGACAGAACGATTGCTTCGTAAGCAATGAATGTAGGTTTGATTCCTACCAGGGGCTCCATTTTTCGAATGCATATTTCAGAATATTCATTTATTTGGTTTGGTTTATGGTTCTGTTTGCCGCTACTTCTATACAGCACGAATAATACCGCAAGCAATCCTTTGCCCTGAGTTTCCTGCAGGTTGAGTGCGATAATCATCTGGGTTTTCATGAATGATCACTGATCGGCCAATAATATCCGTTACTCGAAATCGATTGGTGAAAAACTCCATGTAACATCTTCCATCGTACGAAAACAATACAGGAAAATCACCTGCATGATGACCGTGTGGTTGATTGTCAGGATTCCAATGCCCGCCTGCTTGTTGAAATGGATTCTGGGCATCACCTACCGCACAGTTCCCAAATTCATGAATATGGAATCCGTGTGGACCAATTGGTTCCTGATCATGACTACCCGGCTGATACGGTGGTAATCCAGCAATATTTACCGTGACATAAGTGCCCCCAGGAACATCTTGATAGCCTACCCAACCACGAATAGCAGGATAACGTGGTCCTCCATAAATCAATGCCACTGCTTGATTAGGCCGCATCATTTCACCTCCCCAAGTTCTGTCCCAGCCTACAATATGATTATGTACAGCATTTAACAGGGGTGATAGGACCAATGCACAGAATCAAAAAATCCCCGTGCCTGTGCACGAGGATGCTATGTAGAGATTCCCTAATAATTATTTTGGAGCAGAATAAGTCCAGCCAAAATCATTATGGTAAATCATCAGCTTAGTCATACCGCCATCAATAGTGATATTCTCTCCCGTAATAAAACTAGCATTATTACTGCAAAGGAAGAGGACCATTCTAGCGATATCCAAGGGAGTTCCAATCCTCCCAGCAGGATGTTGTTGCTGATCAGCTTGTGAAAACTCACTGTCTGTGGTATCGATCCAACCTGGACTGATTGAATTGACTCTTACCTTCCCAGCCAGGCTCACAGCTAAAGCATGTGTCAGCGCTGCAATCCCACCTTTGGCTGCAGTATAGCTTTCTGTGTTAGGCTGACTCATTCTATCCCTGGTTGAAGAAATATTGATAATTGCTGCTCCCTTCTGAAAGTGATCCTTGAATAGTTTTGCCAACATAAACGGAGCAGATACTCCTACACGTAGGACATAGTTAAAGTCATCATATGAACAGTCTTCAATTCCACCCCGTGACAAGCACGCATTGTTAATCAAGAAATCCACCTTGCCATAATCTTGGATAACCTTGTCAGCGAAAGCACGCAGTGTTGCCTCATCAGCAATATCTCCAACAAAATATGGATTTGGAAGTAGGTCTATGGTGCAGACATGCGCGCCAGCTCGTTTAAACTCCTCACAGATGACTTTGCCAATTCCCCTGGCACCGCCAGTTACTACAGCTACTTTATTTGTAAATAGCAAATCCATAGTCACCCTCCTTTTTCTACTATCATTTTACCCAAAAATTGACCACCTGTCAGTGAGCGATAAAAATACCTCTGTTCAGTTGCCACAAATGCAACAACTGAACAGAGGCATATACCAAAACATGATTGCCCAAACTCAATACACTATATGCCTGACGCTATTGACAAATGCTGAGCATCGCTAACAAAATAAGGCACATTGTAAAATTCGCTGCCAATGTCCGCTTCCAGCAATATTTGCTCGTCGGGCTGCACCCGTACAAAACGAAATCCAGCAGTGATGTAATACTCAGCTAACCTGTTAATATCAGTAATGGTATTGTAGTTACCATTAGGGTACTTACTGTCAATAGGATCGGCTAAGAGGAACACCATATCTCCAAGATTTTTAGCTAGAATTTTCAGCGTAAACCTACACAGATGTAAGCCGATGTGCTGTCCTCGAAACAGCGGATGCACATCCAAACGGTCAAGCAAATAAAGGCTGCCGCTGGTTAGAGCATGCAGATTCCGCGGATCATTGACGATTTCATCAGCCCGAATCCCCACTGCTGCACTATCTTCATCAAACCTGGCTAACCAGCTGGACCAACTGAGCCCCAGCTGTTGGCGCCAGCGAACAGGATATTCCTTTACTAGTATTTCTGCGACGATGATTTTCGGTTCCGCTTCTTCCTTGACAAGATACCCGAGACGCTTAACCTCCGCTAAACTCAAATTGGGGACCAGCTTGCTAAGAGCACTCCAGGCTAACTCCAAAGTGATATTGTGTTCAATCCACCCCAAATCGCAATTCATTTCATATTGGATAAAACCTGGATAATTTGAGTAGGTAGAGTGTTCGATCGTTGGGATAACCTCAAAAGTACAATCTCCGTAAGCAAACTTCACTTTTTGTGACATAAATGTCAATCTTCTTTCTTGAAATTAATGATATGAGGTTGTTTTCTACTCAGCACTCTCTTAGACACAATTTAACATTAACAAAAATGCTTGCCCGTCCCACCCTTTTCTTTCTCAAATTAGATTTCAGTTCTATAATAACACACTTCGATGTGGGATTACTAACAGCGAGTGCTACAATCTTCCGCATAATTTATGAATAATCACCACGAATTTTTTAAAGATACCACTGTTTATGTGGAGCAGCACTATATTTTGCACTGTTGTACATAAACTCACAACAAATACTAGCTTAATTGTCCCTGCCTTGATTATGTCATATCAAACTGACCTGATATTTCGAGCTAAAAGAAGGTCTAAAGATATTTTGCCAGTTATTTAATGAAATTAGCCGTCAGGTAACTTGACTTTTTTCTAGAAACGTGGATACTTATAATAACATCTCCGAATTGATGATAATCTAGCGGGGGACCCACTCTTTGGGGTGAATCTTGATGTTCAATCAAGAGGGGCAACTTGGGTGTCCTAATCCGTCAGCTAACCCCGTAGGAGTACACCAAGCGTATGTTGACTGCAACATTAGTCCATGCGTTTTTTTGTTTCCAGGATAAGGAAAATCAATAGGAGTGTGATTTACATGCTGACACCGATAAGGTTGCCTGTAAAAATTAGGATGTTGTTTGCTCTACTTCTCGGTTTATTCATCTACCTTGTCTTCCGGTTTTTTGTATAACTGGTAATGGATTTCAGACAAAATATGATCTGCCAACAGGCCTTAGGTGAAGTGTGCCTGTTGGCATTTTTGCTATTTCATAGCTGTGCCATCACGCGGGTCAGACCCCTACAGGAGGAGGTATAAGCCTGTGTGCAGAAAGTATTATGAAAGTGAGAAAGTATCTTAGAGAGAAGAGCAAGGAGGCATCTCAGTGTTTAAGCTATTACTGATCGTTTACTTTTTAATTACTATGGCAGCAGCTCCCGTACTAGCCAACACAGAAGTTGATGTACGGTGGTACTTAATGAATGGCGAAAATGTTATCACTGCCATAACCTCAGTTGATTTACACCAATACTTGACTCTGAACATGGGCATTGCAGCCCATGGGAAAATGGAGAACAAAATGCCCTTCACCGTTAACGTACAACAGCTTGGTATTCAGTTTGGCAATAGTCAACTGCGTTTTTTTGCTGGCAAGCAGCCGATCAGTATTGCAACTGCCCAGATAAATCCAGTATTCTTACACCCTTCAGGTCCTGCGTTTCCTAATGTTGGCTACTCCATTAATTACCGCACCCTGAGCTACTCCAAAATCTATGGTGATCTCAGCACGGACGAGAATTACAAAAGAGTAGGCATTCATTATCTTAAATGGCAGCCCACACCTAGGCTTTCTATGGGCATCGGTGAAGCGGTTGTGTTTTCGCATCCATTTGATGGAGACTTGTATTTCTATACTCTGCCATTATTGCCTTATTATTTCGCCAAATATATGCCAGGCATCCCTACAAGTTATGACAACACTCTTTTTTATGGCGATGGCATATGGCACTTACCATGGTTAACACTCTATGGCGAGCTGCTAGTCAACGAGTTCCCCATGACACCAACTAATAAAAACCCAAAATTATATGCGATCACCTTGGGAATGGAATTAGAAACCATTGTGGCAGGTTGGGACCTGCTTTTGGAGTACAGCCATGTAACTGATCAAGCCTATTCAAACGCTATAAAAAGCAACATCTTTTCCTATGGAGATGATTCCCTTGGCCACCCAATTGGTGATGATCTCACTGCTATAGATGCGCGGTTATCCAAGTACATAAGCCAGATTGATACCGATACCTATTTTGGCGTTTATTATCAGAGACTCGGGAACATTAGCGTCACACCTTGGATTAATGAGGAAAAGCAAGTTACTCCTGAGCAAGAATATGGTGTGAAACTAGGTTTTACTCATCAGCTTAACCAGGTCGATTTTGGGTTTGACCTACAGCTAGGATGGGTTAGTGACTACCAGCATCAAGAGAACAACCATGGCTACCGCACTAGTGCCGTGGTCAGAGCAACATGGCAGCTACCATGAGTGGTAGAAACAATAAAAAAACCAGCGGATGATTATTCCGCTGGTTCAGAGCATGTTTCTCTTTTGCATCAGATCACTGTTTTTAGTCCCTTCCCCATCCTATCTTTGCCGGCTGCGCTTTATGTGGGCTATCGGTAAGTCTAATATGGCCTGGCACATTAAGTCTGACAGCCGCAATAATTCCTAAAGGTGGAACTTTGATGTTTCGCTTGCTCGCCATATCTAGGCGCATTGATTGTCATAGGAATACTGTTTATGAAAAAGTGGAGAAAAAATTGCATAACCTAGTTAATTGATTGAACCTTTTGCTGCTCTTAACAGACATATTGATGACTCGAGTCGATTTCCATGAAAGGGTGAACCCTTCTTTGCAAGACCTGGTTAACGGTGACATGGAATATTTCGAAAAAATCATCAATGATAACAAACTGGTAGTCTACAGCACTGTGTTCAGCATTATCAAGGACAAACACGCAGCAGATGATATTGTTCAAGAAACATTTATCTATGCGTATTGGCATTACCATACCCTCAGAGATCAAGCAAAATTACGCAGTTGGCTTTGTGCGATTGCGAAAAACAAAGCCTATGATTATGCTAAGCAAGTCAATCGCATAATAGCTATAGGTCAAATTGGCGATCGTGCTCCGGACATCACTCCAGAGGAACAATATGTTGCAGAGGAAAGATACCATTACATTAACGAACGTATCCATTCTCTTCCGCAAAAATTGCGGGAAGTTATTCTGTTGTATTATTTTGCCAACAACAGTATTAAGGAGATCTCAGATCTTCTTGCTATTCCTCAAGGCACCGTTAAGTCCAGGCTCAATGCAGGTAGAAGAAAACTTAAAAAGGAGCTGCTTGAGCTTATGGTGGAAAAAGGCGAGATCATCAAAAATGAGGACATTTTTGTTAAAATCAAAAAGGAGATAGAAAAAGCTAGAAGAGCTATTGAGGAAGGAAATACTTTGCAAGCATCGCAGATATGTGATCCTCTGTTTGCACAAGTTGGAAATCCTAACGAACTAACCCTTGAGCAACTGAAAGTTGTAGATCAACTATACGACACCAAAATTGACTCTGTGTATTATGTCGATTACAAAGAGACCCTTGATCTGTTCAAAAAGAAAGTTGAAATCGCTGAACTCTCAAACGACGCTGCTTTGATAGTCAACACATATATCTATTATGCAGGATTTTTAAGCAATATGAAACATGAGAGAGCAGCCATGGAATACTATCTTAAGGCATTGGATAAGGCGAAAACTAGTGGCGATATCAATCTAATATCAAAAAGTTCATATTGGTGCGGCATAGAAGAATATCGCCACAACACACCTGAACGTGGTTTAAGGTATTTCAAAGAAGTTATTTCCCATAAGGATAAACTGCTAAATGATGAAACGAGTGCTAAAACCTACACCCTTGCCTTCAGCGCGGCTAAGGCATTGGAGACTTCAGCTAAGTCTGGCGATATCCATAACCTTAGCGATTTTATATCTTCCTGTGCCACCCTTTATGAGACAGATCAAGGCTTGGTATTGCGCGACATGCCAGGTTTTAGCAAATGTAGACGTTATTGCTCCAGCATTATCGGGCTTATAAGTAAAATTGAGCCGTTTTTATCAGATTATCTCCATGTAGGATATACTTTTGAAAAGAATACCCTCTCCTACTCCCTGTACCAGTCCGTTCGCGTTTTGAAGTCTTATCCCTCAATGAACATGTCAGTGTACCCTGCGGAACTTTTGATGATTGTTTGCATACACGCTATCAAAACTACGTTGCAGATACTAACGAAATAAATCAAATCACCAACGGTACCACAGATATCTGGTATGCACCAAATGTCGGTGTAGTCAAAGTTACCTTCCAACCACTAAAAGGCGATCCAAACCATTATGAGTTAAAAGAGTATCACGTCACTCCTTCATCAGGTGGATTAGTTAAAACCTACCTGCCTTTAAGTGTTGGTAACTGGTGGTCCTACGAGTACTTTGACGTTAATGGCAAGCCACAATCACTCAATACGATTTATGAAAATAAAAGCGAAGTATTATTCCAACTAGGAAACTATACCTATATCGCCCACTCTGGTTGGGGATATAAGAAGAGCTAGGTGATTGCCTAGCTCTCAGACTGTCGAAAAACAAGGGTACTGTTTCATCTTAGAAATAGTACCCTTGATCATTTTCATGACCAAACATAAGAAAATGAAAGGGATAAGCAATCCCTGAATGCCTACATCCCTGAGCAAGTGCTTTAATCCTTTTCTTCTTGTTTGCGCTGGCTTTGATGTGTGTAGCGTCAATGAAAATCGTATTCGCGTCAACATATCCACGCCTTACAATTTCCTCGAGAACACGAGAGAAGATTGCTTCAAAAACCTCACTGGGAAGCGGTGTAAAAGCCCCTACTATATCTTACCATACAAACAAAAGCCTATGCGAATAGCACAGGCTTTTTTGACAGTCTGAACCAGCGGATGATTATTCCGCTGGTTTTTATTTTGCCTAAAAAACACCTAAAACCATATCAGATCCATTATTAAGCATTCCGTGTTACACGTTCATACTCAGTATTAGTAGTCAAATCAATCAACTTGATTTCCGTGTCAGTGATAACGGCTACACTACGTCGTGGATTCTCACCTTTTGGCAAGGAACAACTGCCTGGATTAACGAAATAAGTTTGCCCATGTCGCTCAATCCCCTGCACATGAGTATGACCGCTGATCCAAATATCTATTTTATAAAACTCTGCCATCTTTAAGGCCTGCTCAGGAAGATAATGGTGTCCATGAGTCACTAGAATACGGCCTAACGGTTGATCGGTAATCAAATATGGTGCTTGCAATGGAATATTTAGTACCATTTGATCCACTTCACTGTCACAATTACCTTTAGCTATCATGAGTGGAATTGTGCATTGATTAATCGCTTCAGCTAACTGGCCTGGTTGGTAACCTTCTGGCAAAGGATTGCGCGGTCCATGATAGAGCACATCCCCAGCATGTAATATTAAATCAACGTCTTGAAACGGCCCTGACAGCACTTGCTGCCACGCAGTCAAACTACCATGTGTATCACTAATAACACCAATCTTCATGCAAATTTACCTCCTTTGTTATTATTGCATTTACGCAGTACATAAATAATAAAGTTGAGCACTCTCAGTTCATCTTCCAGTGGCGTTCACCCTCAGTGAAATAATCATCGAGGATCACATGCTGCTTGGCATCAACAATAAAGCGACCATTATCTTTGAGTATGCGATAAACCTCACGAGTATTTGCTTCAAAATCTGGCAGATCACATTGGTTAAGATAAGAAACAGCAAGTCATAAGAATCATCGGCAACAATCCAATTCTCATACAATTACCCCGGATACAAAAAATGAGACATAGATCCCAAAAGAGGGGATGAGTACTTAAAAGTCAGATAAACCCATAAATGAGTGTTTCTTAATCTATATTTTAACTGAATGGAGGATTTTAATGAAGAAAACACTTTTTACTGTCAGCATGATTCTCCTGCTTATGTGTGTCCTGAACATCGCCGCGTTTGCTAAAAATGTACAATATACTTTCATTGACTACGACGTCAAAGTGATTAATCCCTCTGTAAAATGGGTTGGTCATCCCAAATTTGACTTCACGGCTGGAACAGAGTTAAAGTCAATAGCGACAATTCTAATATGACATCAGGTCAAAAACGGAACATTTTCAGCATAAGAGTAACAGATGGATCTGCCACATATTCTGTCAGTCAGCAGTTGATTGAGGTACAAGCTATTCACACACAACCATTCGGGTACAATCACCATTAGAATTTGGCAGCCACAGCCGAAATACTGGAAAACAGGCTTTACTGATAACTCCTGGGGACATTGTCCAGATCGCTCCAGGTGATGTGGGTACCGTGAGCTTCACTATGACAAATTATGATTGATCGGTTCTGGAACATAACCCCGGTGATTATACCGTCAGGCTGCGAGAAAACACAGGGGTCAGACCCCTAATAAAGAGAAGGGCAAGGTCTTCTTTATTACTCTACGAAGATCTTGCCCCTTTTTGATTAATTTGTGGTGTAATTCATTAAGCGAGTTTGAAATGCTCTATGAGCTTCTGGAGTTTAATACCCATGTCAGCGAGGTCTTGAGCATATTCAGCAACTTGCTGAACAGAAGCTGCTTGTTCTTCGGTGGCACTGGCAATTTCATGACCACCTGCATTGACCTCTTGCAAACCTGAAGAAATCTCCTGAATCCGTTCGTTCATCATGGACATTGCACCAAGGATCTTGTGTAGCAGCTTGCCACTCTTATCAACGGTGTCGACTGCTCGGGCGGCTTGTTCTGAGCTACTATTCATGCCTGATACTGCAGAAGCAATGTCTCCTTGAATCCGGTTAATGAGCTGAGTAATTTCAGATGTAGCCTTAGCTGACTGCTCTGCTAATTTCCTTACTTCTTCTGCAACTACCGCAAATCCACGACCATGTTCACCAGCACGAGCAGCCTCAATCGCTGCATTAAGCGCTAAGAGATTGGTCTGCTCAGCGATAGCGCTAATCACATTGACAATTTTACCAACTTCCTTAGAAACATTACCTAACTCTGACACATCCACGGCCAGCTTCTGAGTGCTATTACGCAAATTGTGAATTCGCCCAATCACGTCATCGAGTGCTTCTCTACCTTCATTAGCCTGTTCGGATATAGCATTCACTTGGCTGCTCATTTCCTGTGCACCGGAGCTCATTGAATCGAGTGTAGCAGAGAATTGATTGGCAGTAGACGCCACTTCCTCCACAGATGCGCTCGTTTGTTGAGTAGTCGCAGACATTTCCCGGCTAGTATCAGCAAGCTTACGCGTTGCGTCAGCTAAGGAAGAAATTATTTCACGGATGTCTCTAATTGTTTTATTCAATGCTTGAGCCACACGGCCAATTTCATCGTTGGTTTTTACGTTAACATTTACAGTCAAATCACCATCTGCAACAGCTTCAATGGCCTTCTCTACTTCAACCAATGGCCGTGTGATCTGCCTGCCCAAAATTACGGAGAAACCAATTCCGACAATTACAAATACCGTTGAAATCAAGAACAAGAAGGTTCTAAAGCTCTTAACATTGACCAGCAAATCATCTTCTAAAGCACCAGTGATCATAATCCAACCAGTGGAAGAAATGGGTGTTACGCCCTTCAGCCTTGTCTTACCTTCTTGTGTATATTTGATCACACCTGTATTACCAATACCCAGTTCGAGGAGTTTCTCCCCTACCATGCTCATGCTGCTAGATGGATCAAAAACGTTCTCTTGGGCAAGGACGAGTTCACGTTCTGGATGTGCATATACTGTTCCATCCTGACCAATAATGGACGCCCAACCATTTTCCCCAAAACCTAATCGATCAATAATGTCACTTAAAATCAACCCATCCCGCCGACCAACTAAGACGCCAACCACTTGATTGTTTTTGATTATTGGAACAGCGCAGTTAACCACCAACGTATTGTCAGTCCGGCCGATCAACGGGTCTGATGTGGCATTCTGTCCGTTGAGTGCCTTAATAATATGCGGACGGTCAGCTACATTAGCGGATGAACCATCAGTGTAAATAAGGTATCCATTTTTATTAGCTACACCTATCGCCAGAAATTGATCTAACTGTTCCACTTCAGACAGCAAGACTTTTATTTGTAAGCTCCAGTCCATACTTTGTATTTCTGGCCGGCGAGCAATGGTTTCAAGAATTGCATAGCTTTGTTCAACCCAACTATCTATGTACCTGCTTGCTTCCTCGGCTTGTAAGAGCAAGGCTTGTTCAACTTCTTCCATTACCGCATTAGAACCATTTTGATACGCTAGCAACCCTAAACCAAGACAGATGAAAAACGTCAAGCAACCGCCAAATAATGCGATCTTTGCTGATATCGTGCGCAATCCCTTCATTATGTATCCTCCTATTTGTTGTCTTATAAGTAGCGCAGCCCAACTAATACAAAGAACTACAATATAAAGCGAACGACAAAAGCAAACGGAATAATAAAGGCCTTTTCTCTACAAATATGTAGAAAAAGGCACCTGCGATAAAAAAGCGAGCTATACTCGCACCAATGGCAGCCCGGCTATCATCATTATACTGCTCATATAGCTCGCACAGTATAACCTTAGACCCGTGGCTTTGCGTCCGCCACTTTCGTGACGTTTGCCTTTTTCATTGTATATAGTTAGGTTGTAAAATGTTATTAACACTTAGTAATTATATTATTATAACATTCATTTGTCAATAAAGTCATAATATATTTATGGGGGTCAGACCCCTAGACAGCCACTGTTTTACTTCTGCCACATCCTTATTTGAAGCATCAGGCACATGGCGCAATGGATACTCGCGCTGGAGTTTGTCCCATTTGCGCACGCCTAAGGTATGATAAGGCAGCACCTCAACCTGTGGTATTACCGGCAATGATCTAAGAAACTGCACTAGAAGTGTTAATTCTGTTGGAGTGTTGGTATATCCAGGAATAACCACATACCGAATACGCAAGTTGACTTGTTGGGCACTGAGCCAACGAATACGCTCTAGTATTAGCTTATTGTCAAATCCTGTGAGCTGTTTATGCAAATCCATAGACATAGCTTTGATACTTACCATCCACAGGTCAACTAAGGAAACTAATGCCTTAGTCCATTGATCAAAGTGGCTCAACGAAGTGTCTACAGCTATATGTACTGTTTGCCCATCAATGGTATGCTGTTTTAGCAGCTGAGCGCAGGCATACACAAACTCGCTTTGAACCAGTGGCTCACCACCAGAAAATGTGACTCCGCCATTGCGGTAAAACCACTGATATGTGATGTAATTTGCCATCACGTCTTCAGGAGAATATAGCTGGCCTTGTCCGCTCCAAGCAACTTCAGGATTATGACAGAATTGGCAGTGCATTGGGCACCCGCTAAGGAAAACAACCATGCGGATGCCTGGGCCATCAACTGTGCCAAATGGTTCAAGCGAATGCACCAATCCCTGCATCACTACGCCAATCCTTCCTGAAAGATAGTCCGGGCAATAACTTCACGCTGCTGCTCTTTGGTAAGTTTTACAAAATTGACCGCATATCCAGAAACCCGGATCGTCAAGTTAGGGTATTTTTCAGGATGTTCCATAGCATCGATCAAAGTTTCACGGTTAAACACATTGATATTCAAGTGTTGTCCACCTTGAGCAAACTGTCCATCAAGCACAGCGATAAGGTTTTGACGACGGATTGCATCAGTTTTCCCTAAGCCCATGGGGGTAATCGAAAGAGTATATGACACACCATCTTTGGCATCCCTATAATTAATCTTTGCTACCGAACTTAAGGAAGCTAAAATACCGCACGTATCTCGGCCATGCATCGGATTTGCTCCCGGAGCAAACGGTTCCCCTGCTTTACGCCCGCAAGGTGTATTGCCTGTACTCTTACCGTAGACAACATTTGACGTGATTGTCAGCACGGACAAGGTATGCTCTGCTCCCCGATGCGCGGGATACATCCGCAAATAGTTAATGAAATCGCTTACCAGTTCTTTAGCTAAGTTGTCAACCCGTTCATCATTGTTTCCATAACAAGGAAACTCTCCTTCAGTATAATAATCGGCAATTAATCCATTTTCTCCATAAATGGGGGTGACTTTGGCATACTTAATCGCACTTAAAGAGTCTGCAATAACCGATAGCCCTGCAAGACCAAATGCCATGTAACGGTGCGGTTCAACATCATGCAAAGCCATCTCCAGCTTCTCATAGGCATATTTGTCATGCATGTAGTGGATGACATTCATTGTATCGACATATTGCTGTGCCAACCACCTGAGAGTTTGATCAAAAGCAGACTTCACTTCCTCATATTTTAGGGGTTCACCAGCCGGTGCCTGATAATAACAGGGAGCGACCTGTAGGCCAGTCATCTCATCGCGTCCACCATTCAGAGTCAGTAGCAAGATTTTGGGCAGATTAGCCCGAGCACCAAAATACTGGATATCCTTCCCTACCCGCATGGCAGACACACAACAGGCAATGGCATAATCATCCCCGTATATAGGCCGCATTAGGTCATCATTTTCATACTGGATAGACGAGGTCTCAATAGAAATCTGGGCACAAAAGTCTTTGAACCCCTGAGGTAAATCCCTGGACCACAGCACTGTCAAGTTAGGTTCAGGTGCTGGCCCTAAGTTCCGAAGTGTTTGAAGGAACCTAAATGAGGTTTTTGTCACCAAAGGCCGGCCATCAACGCCCATACCCCCAATTGCCTCGGTCACCCAGTTTGGATCACCAGCAAACAACTGGTTATAAGCCTCTGTACGCAGCTGCCGCGATAGACGCAGTTTAATTACCAGATCATCGATCAATTCTTGCGCTTGTTCTTCAGTTAAAACGCCATTGGCCAGGTCTCTCTCAATGTAAATATCCAGGAAAGTGCTTATCCTACCTATCGACATCGCTGCGCCATTCTGCTCTTTAATAGCTCCAAGGTAGGCAAAATACAGCCATTGTACAGCCTCATGAGCGTTTTCCGCTGGCCGGGAAATGTCATAACCATAGCTGCTGGCCATTGTTTTTAAGTCTTTTAGCGCTTGAATCTGATCACCAATCTCTTCCCGCAGCTGAATCGTGTGGGGTGTAATAGTTGTTAAATCACCAGAAATGAGCAACTCTTCCCGTTCTTTGATCAGCACATCTACACCATACAAAGGTACCCTGCGGTAGTCACCAATGATCCGACCACGCCCATAAGCGTCTGGCAGCCCCGTAAGCACACCTGTTTTCCGCAAAAGACGCATAGTCGGAGTATAGACCATAAACACACCATCATTGTGTGTGCGGCGGTATTTGGTGAAAATCTCTTTCACACTCGAATCTAATTCGTAACCATATTCACGGCAAGCAGTTTCCACCATTCTGATGCCACCCCAGGGATTAATCGCACGTTTCAATGGCGCATCTGTCTGCAAGCCGACAATCAGCTCGTTATCTTTATCAATGTAACCAGGAGCATGGGATGTAATAGAGGTTACCGTCTTTGTGTCAATATCATAAACGCCACCCCGTTTTAACTCTTCAGCTAACAAGTTTTGGCAATACTGCCACAACCTTCTCGTCCTTTCTGTGGGACCTGCTAAAAACGCAGCGTCTCCAGTATATGGCCGATAGTTCAGCTGGATGAATGAGCGTACATCAATCTTGTGTGCCCACTCACCGGCTCTGAAACCTTGATATGCTGTGCTAAACTGTGCGATTAAGTCCACCCTTCAACCACCTCTTGTTAGCAAAATGTTATTTGTGTGAGATTTTGTTTAAAATATTATAATAAATAATATTGCAGCTTATTTTTTCTAATTAGATATTATCACAAAATACAATCATAAACAACTAGGGGGTCTGACCCCCATGATCCCCTGACCACACAAAAGCAGCCTCTACCTTTTGCGATAGAGGCTGCCTTACGCTAAAGCTACTTAAGTTACTGATAAGCTAAGCACCAGCTAGCATTGAACATCAAAGTACATGATTCTCAAATACTTAAATCAGAATTCGAGGAATCCAAAGGTTTCTGCTGCTTTGCAGGTACTTGCGCCCGCTTTCTTTGCCAGCGTTTGAAGAAGCTGAAAGCAGATTCGAAACCAGATCGGTTCTTGCTGACCACATCAAAGGCCACTGCCCCCAGCAGCACTAAGCCTTTAACCACCTGCTGGACATTAGAACTGATGCCCATAATTGACATACCATTGTTGAGCACACCCATGATCATCGCACCTATCAATGTTCCACCCACAGTGCCAATACCTCCAGAAGCACTGGCACCACCAATGAAACACGCAGCAATGGCATCCAATTCAAAACCATTCCCTGCCTGCGGTGAAGCTGAATTAAGGCGTGCAGCGAAAACAATGCCAGCAATGGCAGCTAAGAAGCCCATATTGACATAAGCCAAAAACAACAGTCTATTGGTGTTAACACCTGATAATTTAGCCGCCTTCTCATTACCACCTAAGGCATAGAGATGCCGGCCAATTACTGTCCGCGATGTAATAAAGTTGTAGACGATCAAGATAATGCCTAAGAGAATCAAAACCATTGGCACACCGCGATAAGAAGCAAGAATGTAGAATAACCACACAATTGCCTGTGGAATAACTGCCAGTTTAACGATAAGAACCCAAATCGGATCAACATTGTACTGTTTTTTTATCCGCAGCACGTAACTGCGAATTTGAATGGCAATATAAATCACCGCAATGACTATACCAATGAGCAGCGACGTAGTATTTTTAACTCCAAACAGCTGTGCTTCAGGGAACAAATCAGGAATATATCCAGTAAAATAACGCAAATATTCTTTTGGGAATGGCGCGAGCGTCAAACCCTTAAGCACCAACAGCGTTAACCCTCGGAACACGAGCATTCCCGACAAGGTTACAATAAATGCCGGAATCCGTACATAAGCAATCCAAAATCCCTGCCACACACCTATAGCCAACCCGATCAGTAAGCATAAGAGTATCGACAAATTTGGATTCCAACCCCACGAAATAATAAATGTACCCGCACAAGCGCCAACCAATGCTACTACTGAACCGACAGACAGGTCAATATTTCCACCTGTCAAAATACACAACAGCATACCTACAGCTAAGATCACTACATAGGCATTCTGGAAGATCAAGTTGGACACGTTCATCGGTTTTAGCAGCACACCATTGGTCAACAACTGAAAAGCAATAATAATCGCCAATAACGAAAACAGCATCATGTATTGTTTTAAGTTGTTACGAAACACTGTCCTCCAACTACTCATGCGCTAACCTCTCCCTTACTATGCTGCATGATGTAATTCATGATACCCTCTTGAGTTGCTGCCGCTCGCGGCAATTCCGCAATAATCTTCCCGGCGTTCATCACATAAATCCGATCAGCCATACCTAGAATCTCAGTTAAATCAGAAGAAATCAGCAAGATTGCTTTACCCTGCTCCGCCAGTTGATTGATGATCTGATAGATCTCATATTTGGCGCCGACGTCAACACCACGCGTTGGTTCGTCAAGCAGCAGGACATCAGGCTGAGAATAAATCCACTTGGCCAGCAGCACTTTCTGTTGATTTCCACCTGACAAATTACCAACTAATTGCTCCACATTCGGCGCTTTAATACCCAGAGCTTCACGGAACTTCTCAGCAACCTGTTTTTCCCGGTCACGGTCAATGCGCCCTTTACTGGCTACATAATCCAAACGCGGCAGCGTTATATTGTGCATCACACTACTGCCCAACAGCAGGCCACTATCTTTCCGATCCTCTGTAACATAAGCTAAGCCGTGTTTAATTGCTTCAGGAACTGAAGTAAAATTATACTCCTGATTATCCTTAATAACCGTCCCCGAGATTCTTGTACCATAAGCGCGGCCAAAAAGGGCCATTGCCATCTCAGTCCGACCTGACCCGATCAACCCATAAATTCCAACAACCTCACCTTTGTAGATTTTGAACGAAACATCATCCACCACCTTACGGTCATGATACAACTCGTGGTAGACAGTCAAATTGCGCACCTCGAACGCTATTTCTTTACGAATGCTATGAGAACGTTCCGGATAGCGTTCAGACATCTCTCTGCCAACCATACCTTTGATGATTCGTTCTTCAGTGATATCATCGATATTCTTGTCAAGTGTTTCCACTGTCGAGCCATCCCGAAGAATAGTGATACGGTCAGCACAATAAGCAATCTCATTAAGCTTATGCGATATGATAATTGAAGTGATACCTTTCTCATCCCGGAGAGTCTTAAGCAGATCAAGAATCTTCTGGGAATCCCGCTCATTCAGGCTAGAAGTAGGTTCATCCAAAATCAGCAAGCGCACATTTTTGGCCAAAGCTTTAGCCACTTCAATCAACTGTTGCTTACTTACACTAATATCCTTGATCAAAGTGCGTACATTCTCATTTAAACCAACAATGCTCATGTATTCCTCTGCTTTTCTATACGTTTCATCCCAATCTATTATGCCGCGCTGCTGCTGCTCATTTCCTAAAAACATATTCTCTGCTATCGACAAATAAGGAATAAGAGCTAGCTCCTGATGAATGATGACAATCCCCAAACGTTCAGAATCCTTGATCCCCTGATGCATACATACCTTTCCATCAAAGACGACTTCGCCAGAATAGGTACCATAAGGGTAAACTCCGCTCAAGATATTCATGAGTGTAGTTTTCCCTGCACCATTTTCACCTACGAGTGCATGGATCTCTCCCTCATATACGGTGATGTTGACGTTATTCAGAGCCTTAACACCTGGAAACTCCTTAGTTATGGACCGCATTTCCAGCAAAACCTTTTTGGCCACAATATGACCCTCCTAAAATTAGGACTCAACTAAACCATATCTTTTTTGCTGCATAAGCAAAAGCGGATGGAACGAGCCACCCGCTTTGCATTATTTATCCTTTAGTTGAAAATCTGTTCCCTTGTATAGTAGCCACTTTCAATCAACAATTCCTCATAGTTGTTAATATCGGCAAATACCGGCTCGCAGAGATAGGTGGGCACGTAGAAGATCCCATTGAAATATGATTGAGTATCATTTATTTCTGGTTCTTGACCATTAACTATTGCCTCAACCATAGCCACTGCCCGCGCTGCGAGAATGCGTGTGTCTTTAAATATGGACATCGATTGCTTGCCTGCAATAATGTTCTTCACAGTGGCAATGTCACAATCTTGACCTGTAATAATTGGGTACTCATCAAACCCAGCACCAGTCAGAGAATTGATAACACCCAACGCAGTGGAATCATTGGGGCACAGCACAGCGTGGAGCTTCTTTCCATCGCTATAGTTGGCGGCAATTAAATTGTCCATCCTAGCCTGCGCCTTTTCAGACGACCACTGTGGAGTGGCCACTTTCTCAAATTCGATCTGACCAGATGGGATTATGATTTTGCCGCTCTTAATATACGGCTCGAGTACAGAAAATCCACCGTTGTATACGTGCAGAGCATTGTTGTCATCAGGTGATCCGGCAAAGATCTCGACGTTTACACTTCCCTCGAGATTATCCAGATCTAGAGCATCAACAATATACTGCCCTTGCATTACGCCAACTTTATAGTTGTCAAAAGTAGTAAAGTAAGAAACTGCATCAGTTTCCATGATCAACCGGTCATAGGCAATTACAGGTATTCCTTCTTCTTTTGCGACTGCCAGGACTGTGCCGAGTGCACTGCCATCAATGGACGCGATTATAAGGATATCCGCACCATTGAGAATCATGTTTTCGATTTGTGATACCTGCAGCGCCACATCGTTGTTAGCATACTGCAGATCCACCTCATAACCCTTGGCTTCAAGCAATGCTTTCAGATTAGCACCATCTTGATTCCATCTCTGCAAACTCTGCGTAGGCATAGCGACACCAACTTTGACTTTAGCAAACGCACTGGCCCCACAGCATAAAACAAGCAGACAGACGAGGACACTCAACACAAACTTCTTCATCATCAATCGCTCCTTTCCTTACCTACCGGTGAGTTTTTTGATTATTCGATCGTATATAGGTTATCAAATTATTAAAACTGTGTCAAGTATTTGAAAATGATTAATTTACGCATCAATACTTGTCAACATAGACCAGTCTGGATACGAGCAAAATAAAAACAGGTGCCAAGGCGGAGCAATAGCATTAACCTCAGACACCTGCATACTATGAAAAATATTTACGTTACTTAAGACAGCAACATGCTCCTACTGCTGAGACAGCATTCTGCTGCCTGGTTTGGTAAGCGGCTGACCAGCGGAACACAAAGGGCATTGATCCGGTTGATAGGTATCAATGGATAAACGCAGTAAGGGAATGAAAGGAACTGGGAAATCTGCTTTACCTCCACTCCGGTCTACCAATGCGGCTACTGCCTGCACTTGAGCGCCATTCTGACCGACTATTTCAATAATCTCCCTGACAGAACCGCCTGTGGTAACTACATCTTCCACCACCAGGACCTTTTCCTGGGGCTGCAGTGAAAAACCACGACGTAAGGTCATCTTTCCTTGCTCTCGTTCTGCAAAGATAAAGCGGCATTGCAGCTGTCGCGCGACTTCATACCCAAAATTAATACCTCCTACGGCCGGAGCAATCACTGTGTCAATTGCTTGAGGAAGTAAGGGTATTAACTGTTCAACGATCTTTCCTGCCATTTGCGGATATTCAAAAACAGCAGCGCACTGACAGTACTGGGCTGAATGCAAACCTGAAGTGAGCTGAAAATGTCCGGTTTTGATGGCACCCAGCTGTTTTAGCACCGTAAGTAAGTTTTCTCCAATCATACTACCACCTCAATTTCTTCTAATATTTGTTCAAAAGCCTTTCGCGGATCAGGACTTGCAGTGATCGGCCGACCAATTACCAAATAGTCACTGCCCGATCTGATCGCTTCTTGGGGTGTCAACGTACGCTTTTGATCCCCAACATCACTACTGCTAGGACGTATACCAGGTGTAACCGTGATAAAATCTTTACCGAAGCGTTCTTTAAGCATAGCTGCTTCTCGTGGTGAACAGACTACTCCATGAAGCCCAGCTGTTTTTGCTAGAGCAGCATAGTGTAAAACACAGTCCTCCATAGTACCGGAAATACGCAGCTGTTCATTCAGTGCAGCCTGGTCAATCGAAGTCAGTTGTGTAACGCCCAACAATTTAGTATCCCCAACAAGACCTTCCCGAGCACGCTGCATCATAGCTAGTCCACCAGCGCAATGCAGATTGAGCATATCACATCCTAATTGGCTGAGCACATGAATTGCTGCATACGCTGTGTTAGGAATATCATGAACCTTCAAGTCTAAAAACACCTTCAATCCTCGATCCTTGAGCCATTTGACCAGATCTGGACCCATACTGTAAAACAACTCCATACCGACTTTCACAAACGCTAGATCAGGAAGCTGATCCAACAATGCTTTCAGCCTTTCTTCTATATGCACGTCCAAAGCCAGGATAATCCGTTCGGCTAATTTCACAGTACACACCCCCGTATTTGCTGCAAGTTTTCTATATTGTTGTCACGCATGAATGACTCTATTTCGGCTATGATCCGCGGACAAGCCATAGGATCAGTAAAGTTAGCAGTGCCTACCATGACTGCACTAGCCCCAGCCATAATAAATTCCAAAGCATCAGTACCATTAGTAATCCCTCCCATACCAATGATGGGAATATCGACAACTTGTGCCACCTCATATACCATGCGAATCGCCACAGGTTTGATAGCCGGCCCTGACAATCCTCCCGTTTTATTGCTCAAAACTGGCTGACGGCGCTGCAAATCAATGCGCATTCCCACTAGAGTATTGATCAACGATATGCCATCAGCGCCAGCTTCTTGGGCAGCTATGGCTAAGGGACGAATATCAGTGACGTTGGGTGATAGTTTTACAATCAATGGAATCTGGCACACCTGCCGTACAGCCAAAACTAGTTGTCGTAAAACCTCTGGATCAACACCAAAACTGATCCCACCAGCAGCAACATTAGGGCAAGATACGTTCAGTTCAATCGCAGCTGCTAATCCAGAGTTGGCAATAACACGGGCGACCTTGACGTACTCGGCAGCTGTTTGTCCAGCAACGTTGACTATAACAGGCACGTCCTGCTCAGCCAACCAGGGCAGTTCATATTCAACAACATGTTTTACACCAGGGTTGGCGAGTCCAATGGCGTTGAGCATGCCACCCGTAACCTCCGTCACTCTTGGAGGTAAATTGCCAAAACGAGGTTCTAACGTTGTTGCTTTTACCACCACTGCTCCTAACAGTTTTAGTGGGTAATACTGTGCATACTCACGGCCATATCCAAAGCACCCAGAGGCAGGCATTACTGGATTGCGCAAAGTAATACCCGCCAAACTAACACTCAGGTCTGGATTGATCATAATACCACCTCATCCCAGGCAAAAACTGGCCCATCAACACACACACGTTTTGCCAATGCCGCTTTTTGAGTTTTCTTGCTCACTTCCGCCATATCTGCTGCTCGGCAGACACAGCCATAACATGCGCCAATGCCACAGGCCATCCGCTCCTCCAGAGACACAAACCCTTGCTCCACAACACCATGCAGCGACTGCTTAAGAGCACGCAGCATCGGCGAAGGGCCGCATGCATACATCAAGTCCCAGCCTTGCCTTTTATCACGAAGTTGATCAATAGCTGTGAGCACATTACCCGCAACACCTAATGACCCATCATCCGTAGTAACCTTAACAAATCCCAGCTGGGTAAACTCATCAAGCCAAAAACTCTCCGATTGTGTGCGATAGCCCAAGACAATATCTAATTTGGAAGTTAATGATTTAGCCCGTGAAGCCAGTAGATACAAGGGCGGGATACCAATCCCCCCACCCACAATCAAAACCTTGGCATCAGCAGATGGCAACGGAAATCCTTGACCAAGAGGCCCTAATACTTCGATCTGATCACCGGCTTTCCGTTCGCTTAACCAACGTGTTCCCTCGCCAACAACCCGAAAAACCACAGTTAGACTATGTTCAGTGACTGCTGCGATACTTAACGGTCGCCGCAGCACGTGTTCCTTTCCAGAACCTATTTGAATCATGATGAATTGCCCTGGCTTTACTGTTTCATAAGCAAACTCTCCAGTCAGAGTTAACTGCCAAATCCCCTGGGCCAGGTAAGAAGCATGAGCTACTTGCATTAACATCATTCCACCTCCTTGGCAGCCAAGGGGCTCAGCCACAGCAGTTGGTCTTCCATGACATTCAGATATGCCCGGACTGTGTCCAGAGCGGTAAAACATAAGACCCCATTTTCATTTGCTGCCATTCTAATACGGAAACCATCACGCTGAGGTTGTTTGCCTATAGTATAGGTATTGACAACCAAATCCAGCTGCTGACTTTCAATTAAATACAGTATCTCCCGCGATTGATGTAGTTTCGTCACCACTTGGCACTGAATGTCATTTTCTAGCAAAGCCTGGGCAGTTCCAGCAGTGGCATATAGTTCCATTCCCAGCTCACGCATCTTGCGGGCAATAGGTATTATCTCTGGTTTATCCTTATCCGCCACCGTCAGCAATGCTTTGCCAGATTGAGGAAACTGAATCGAGGAAGCGATAAATCCCTTGTACAGCGCTTTAGCTAAATGGCGATCACGTCCCATCGCTTCTCCTGTTGATTTCATCTCTGGACCTAGTGCAATTTCCACTCCCTGTAGTTTCTTAAACGAAAACACTGGAACTTTGACGGAAATCAAACTGTGACGCGCAGTATAGATTCCTGTGTAACCCTGCCGTGCCAAGGATTCGCCCAATGCAGCACGTGTGGCTAGCTGCGCTATGGGAATGCCAGTAGCTTTGCTTAAAAATGGGACAGTCCGCGATGAACGGGGATTGACTTCCAATACATATAACTGCTGGTCAGCCAGGACAAATTGAATATTGAGCAGCCCTTTGACCTGGAAGCATCTAGCCAAGAGCTTGGTACAGGCATATATCTGCTGAATCATCGCCTCATCAACAGATTGTGCAGGGAACACCGCGATTGAATCGCCAGAATGTACACCAGCACGTTCCAGATGTTCCATCACACCAGGGAAAAAGATGTCTTCTCCATCGCTCACAGCATCTACTTCCAGTTCAATACCTGACACATAACGATCAATCAATAAGGGATATCCATGCGTGGATGAAAAGGTTTGAAGATAAATCTCCAATTCAGCACGGTTATGAATCACTTCCATTCCACGCCCACCCAGCACATATGAAGGTCGGACAACAACAGGATAAGTTAGATTATCAGCAAAAGACAAGGCTTCTTCCCGGTTGGCAGCTGTAATACCCTGAGGTCGTAAGATGTTAAGCTCTGCTAACATATTATCAAACTGCCGACGGTCTTCCATTTGGGCGATGGAAAGTGCTGAAGTTCCCAAAATTGGTATTTGCTGCTGTGCTAGATAAGCAGTCAAGTTGATCGCAGTTTGACCGCCAAATTGAACCATTACACCACACGGATGTTCATGCGCAATCACTTCGATCACGTCTTCAGGGGTCAGAGGTTCAAAATACAAACGATCGGATGTAGTACTGTCTGTGGAAACAGTCTCCGGATTGTTGTTGATAATAATCGCTTGATATCCACGCTGTTTCAGTGCCCAAGCAGCATGGACTGTAGCGTAATCAAATTCAATACCCTGGCCGATACGTATCGGTCCAGAACCTAGCACTACAACTCCCTGTTTTTGCTCCACGCTCGCATTATGCTTTATCGCATTATCCGTACTGACACTAAACGAGGGGTCTGACACCTCATGATAGGTAGAGTAGTAATAGGGGTCTGACCCCCACTCGATTTGGGCATAAACTGGCCTGATCTGCCAGTCTCGGCGTAAGTTGGCAACAACCTGCCAATCGGTATTATAACAGCGAGCAATGTCCGCATCACTAAAACCCAGCTGCTTAGCCTTTTTCAGGGTAGCTGCGTCTAAAGCAGCTTGTTGCTGCATATGGGTACGGAATACGACCAACTGCTCCAATGTTGAGAGAAAATAGGGGTGGATCTTGGTGAGCTGAGATAAACTTTCCACTGTATAACCACGCTGCAGCGCTTCTATCAATAAGAAGAGCCTTTCATCATCAGGATGCTGCAGCCGTTCCCGCAGCGTTGGTTCGGCTATAGTACGATCACCTGCTCTAAACATGGAGTCCGTTTCTAATTCTAGTGAGCGGACAGCTTTTTGCCACGCTTCAGCCAGTGTCTTCCCAATCGCCATCACTTCACCAGTAGCTTTCATCTGAGTTCCCAGCTGTCGGTTGGCATGAGGAAATTTGTCAAACGGCCATCTAGGGATTTTGATTACTACATAATCAAGCATAGGCCGCTGGTCAGCATGCAGTTCCTGCAGAGTAAACCCAAGGGCAATTTTAGCTGCTATGCGGGCAATTGGATAACCAGTAGCTTTGGATGCTAATGCGGAAGAACGACTCACCCTGGGGTTAACCTCAATCACATAATACTCATTTGTGCGGTGATTAAAAGCAAATTGCACATTACAACTGCCCACTACCCCCAAAGCATCGACAATCTTTAAGGCTGCCTGCTCTAGCCGCTGTTTTTGCTCCAGATTCAAAGTTTGACAGGGGGCAACCACCATGCTGTCTCCAGTGTGAATGCCAACCGGATCAATGTTTTCCATATCACAAACTATGATAGCCGTACCTTGGCTATCCCGGATCACTTCAAATTCGATTTCAGTTAATCCCGCAATACTTTGCTCAAGGAGCACTTGACCAATAGGGCTTTGACGCAGGCCGGATCGCACGTATTTCTGCAGTTCTTCCATTGTAGCTGCCAAACCGCTTCCCGACCCGCCCAAGGTATAAGCTGGCCTTACAACTACCGGTAACCCCACCTTGTCAACAAATGCATAGGCCTGTTCCAGATCTTCAACAATGCAGCTGCTAGGTACTGGTTGTTGCAGTTGAAACATCAATTCTCGAAATCCACTGCGATCCTCAGCACAACTGATGGTATCGGTGTTGGTTCCCAACAAAGGCAGCTTATATTTCCGTAAAACTCCTTGTTGCTCCAGCTGTACAGCTAGGTTCAAAGCTGTCTGACCACCCATGGTAGCCAAAATACCATCAGGTTTTTCCCGTCTGATAATCTTTTCCACCACATCGACAGTCATCGGTTCAATATAAACGCAATCAGCCATCTGTGGGTCAGTCATAATCGTGGCCGGGTTGCTGTTCAGGAGAACCTGAGTCACCCCTTCTTCCCGCAAAGCTTTACACGCTTGAGTTCCTGCATAATCAAACTCGGCTGCTTGCCCAATCTCAATGGGGCCAGAGCCAAATACTAAAACTTTTTTAATATTTGGATTCTTTGGCACTGTATTTTTCCTCCCCATCCACTAATGTCAAAACTGGCCATCCTTGCAGCACCTGCCCGAGAAATGGTGAATTCTTTCCCTTACTATAAAAACTATCTGCTTCTACCCGACGCCGGCAGTTAAGATCGAGGACAACCAGATCAGCTGGAACCCCAATCAGCAAATCAGCATCCACATTCAATACCTTGCCCGGGCCTTGTGTGAGTACCGTCAATAACTGCTCCAACGTTATTGCTCCTGTCAGCACCAATCTAGTATAGAGAGCTGGAAATGCGGTTTCTAAGCCAGTTACTCCAAAAGGTGAACCAGAATACAATCCATTTTCTTTCTCCGAACCATGAGGTGCATGGTCAGTGGCAATAGCATCAATGATCCCTAAACGCAGACCCTCAATCAATGCCTGTCGATCCTCTTCCGTCCGCAAAGGAGGTTTCATTTGATAATTGCCTTCTGGATATGTAATATCATCTATTGTTAGCGTCAGGTGATGCGGTGTCACCTCGGAAGTGACCTGCAACCCCTGCTGCTTAGCAGTACAAATCATTTCCACTGACTCTTTGCAGCTTAAATGCGCTGCATGATAATGGCATCTAGCCCTGGCAGCGATCTGTAAATCCCGCTTCAGCATTAGATATTCTGATGAAGCGGGAATAGCGTCTGCGAAAAAACCGGGACATACCAGGCTTTTTTCCTCCAAATGATTCACGAGGACAGCCTTGGCGGCAGCTATCTGCTCCATAGCTTGGGGCATCACTTCCGCAGCTACTGGATCCCCATCATCTGAAAACAGCTTAATCCCGCGGTTTGCTAATTGACTGATATCAACCAATTTCTCGCCAGCTCGATTTTGCGTCACTGCCGCAACCAAGTTGACCTTTACCTGAGCATTTCTGTAGACCAGCTGCTGCATTATTTCTAACCTTTCCACCGAATCTAACGGCGGATTGGTGTTAGGCATAGCTGAAACCATGGTAAAACCACCTGCAGCAGCAGCTTTGGTGCCTGTGGCAATGGTCTCCTTACTGCTATACCCAGGCTCGCGCAAATGAGTGTGAAGATCAATAAAACCATGGCAGATTACACAGCCAGCCGCATCAAAATCCATAATAGACACAGTACTGCGCTGCCGCATTTTCTGCGCTTCGCTCCCAAAGGCAACAATCCGGCCATCCAAAACTAAAATAGATTCATAACTCAGCTGACGGTTGCGAAAAACAAAACCATTATGCAGGTACCAATTGTTCATAGCGGCCCCCCTGTAAACACCATTCCAGCACAGCCATGCGCACAGCTACCCCGTTAGTAACCTGCTGGAGAATTTTACACCGCGGATCCTGAAAAACTTCATCAGTTATTTCCACGTTGCGATTAACCGGACCAGGATGCATAATGATTGCATTAGGCTTCAATTGCCAAAGTCGCTGGCGGTTAAGCCCATACCGTTCATTGTAATGTTCGGGATCGTACCACGATTGATGACGTTCGTGCTGAATCCTCAACATCATCACTACATCCGACTGGACGATAGCCTCTTCAAAGTTAATCCAGGGAGTTTGACCAAGATCATCTGGACGCAGCTGTTCCGGACCAGAGAAAGTAACTTCAGCACCCAACAGTTTGAGCAGCGCTGCATTGGAGCGGGCGACGCGGCTGTGACGAATATCACCAACTATGCTAACCCGCAAACCAGCGAATCCGCCGAAGTGTTGTTTGATAGTCAAAGCATCAAGCAGAGCCTGTGTTGGATGCTCAAATGTCCCTGAACCTGCATTGATCAAGGTTAGTCCCAGATCCATATCCTGAATCAGCTGGGGCCAGTTCTCAGCATGCCGCACAATCGCCACATCAACACCCAGCGCTTCCACTGTCTGAAGTGAATCGAGCAGTGATTCTCCTTTCCGCACACTTGAACTCTCCACATCGAAGTTCAAAACAGCCAAACCCAGGCGCTGGGCAGCGATCTGAAAAGATAAGGCGGTACGCGTGCTGGGTTCAAAAAACAGGTTGACCACTGTCCCCCGAAGCTGAACAGCTGCTTGATGTTCTAAAAAATTTTGAGCACGTTTTAGCAGCCATTCAACCGTTAAGGCATCCAATTGCTGAACACTTAGTAACGAAGTCATCGAAACACCCCCACTGTTCCGACCTTGGGCGTTTCATGGCACAAAAAAAGCTTCTACCTGGTTGGTAGAAGCTGAAAAACGGTAAAAATCACCATTTAGATACAGTACACCTGTACCTGCCACGCCCTTCCCAACCTCTCTGGATTGGATTTAAAGGTCTTATACTGTTAAAGATAGATTACCAAATTTTGGATCGACAGTCAAGGTCAATAGATTAATAGTTTTCTTTCCGAACCTCAAAATAGCTTTGTGAATGCAGACAAACAGGGCAGACATCTGGAGCCTTTTTGCCAATGACCAGATGACCACAAACACGGCACTCCCAAATAGTTTCCTCGCTTTTAGCAAACACCTGCTGCAGCTCAACATTCTTTAATAATGCGCGATAACGTTCCTCATGTGCTTTTTCAATTGCAGCCACCTGACGGAACTTCTCAGCTAATTCTGGAAAACCTTCCTCTTCGGCGTCCTTAGCAAAACGATCATACATATCAGTCCACTCATAGTTTTCCCCTTCAGCAGCCTTAAGCAGGTTATACGCAGTATCACCCAAGCCACCAAGAGCTTCAAACCAAAGCCGAGCATGTTCTTGCTCATTGCGGGCTGTCTTGAGGAAAATCTCAGCCAATTGCTCATAACCTTCTTGACGAGCTATCTCAGCAAAATAAGTATATTTGTTGCGCGCTTGGCTTTCACCCGCAAAAGCTTCCATCAAGTTTTTCTCAGTTTTTGTTCCAGCATATTTGTTTTTCGGTTCAGGTTTCTCATCCTCAATTTTTACAAAAACTGAAGCTGGTTGTTTACATCTTGGACATTTGAAGTCTGCACTCAACTCTCCTTCATGAATATATCCACATTTAGTACAGCGATATTTGACCATTGGACATCCTCCTATCTCTATTATTGATTATGAATAAAAGTGATCGCTCCTCAGGTAATATTATCCAATAAGCGCCAAATTCCTGCTTATCGATAAAAATTATTTTTATCGTTTTTATCTTAATCAAGCCTGTAAACCCAAATTAGGTGCAGCAACAAAAAAGGAAAGGCATCAGCCTCCCAGGGAATGATTGTCCTATAAAAAACATGATTCCCGCATCAGATTCTCCACATGGAGATAATGCTTATAGTTTTGTAGTTTCGCTGCAGCAGCTTGATCAAGAACGATGGTTAAATCACCTTGATAGAGGTGCATGGCAGAGGCTGTAACCTGTGCAGTAACCGGTCCCTCAATAGCCTGCGCCACAATGTCGGCTTTGTGAGCGCCATTAACGATCATAATTGCGCTGCGAGCTTCTAAGATGGTACCAATTCCCATAGTAATTGCGAATTTAGGCATTTCGTCTTTAGACAAACCTGTCTTCTTAAAAAAGCTTTCATAATTATCATCAATGGTTTTCTGATGCAGAGCTACAACCCTAGTGCGTGAAGCAAGTGATGAGCCTGGTTCATTAAATCCCCAATGTCCGTCTCGGCCTAACCCAAGCAGTTGGAGATCAATACCTCCTGCAGCAGCAATCTGCTCTTCATACCATTTACAATAAGCGTATGGATCCTTGGTAAGGCCATCGGGTACCAAAGTGTTCTCTGGCTTGATATTGATGTGCTTAAAAAATTCTTCATACATAAACCGGGCATAACTCTGATCTAATTCATACGGCTTATTCAAATCCATACCTAGACCGAGATACTCATCAAGGTTAAATGTGCGCACCTGCGAAAAATCCAGACCTTCTTCTTTATGCATCCGAATCAGCTCTTTATATGTACCAATCGGTGTGCTTCCGGTGGCCAATCCCAAAACACAATTGGGTTTGTCCCTTACCAGTTTAGCTATCAGCTGAGCCGCTGTCTTGCTCATCTCCTCATAGTTGTCTCGAATTAAGATATTCATAGGTTGACCTCCCATCTCCCAACAAATTAGAATAGATAACCTAATTTTACCAAATTTTTCCGCATAATCATATACTTGTTAGACAATTTCTGAGGTTGCCGCAAAACATTAATTAGCATTCACATCCACACACGGTGAGTTTTATCACATTCGCTTCAGCTTCAAACAGCGCATGACCACTTTAGTGAGCGAAGAGATCACGATAATGGCAATGGCAATAGCACCAGCCTCAAATAGCGTCTTGATACCAATCACTACTGCTTGAGCATTATTTCCCTCCAATAGTTGCATAACACAGCTAAACAGGCCTCCTCCAGGCACGATCGGTATCAATGCACCAGCCAAGAACACTGAGGCAGGCGCTTTACATTTACGAGCACATACTTCAGCAAAAATGGTCATGATGGTACTAGCAAAAAACATACCAATATAGCTCTCATAGTTGTTGCTAATAATCAATGCATAAACAAAATAACCCAATCCGCCATTGATACCTGTAAGGACCAGATTTTTTCCCCTTAAGTTGAAGACAATACCATAAGCCGCAGTGGCTACCACAGCACATACTGCCTTCCAAAACATCCTACATTCCTCCTAACCAGCCTAAAACCATCAGTGTTGCACCAGCCCCGCAAGCCAACGCTGTAACGATGCTGAAAGCTTCAGTTCCACGGCTGATTGCGGACACTAAATCACCTGCGGCAGCATCACGCAGCGCATTAGTAAAGATCAATCCTGGAACCAGCTGCATTACTGTTGAAAGAGTGATCACACGCCACTCTGGAAGGATGCCAAGATGCATCAGGAGCCATCCGCCAAGTGCCGCGCCAACCCCACCGAAAAGATTGACTGTAAAAAAACCCAACTGTATACGATTAAGATAAATAATTACTAAGCGCAAAAGAGCACCAGTTACAAACCCACAGATAAAATGGAGCCAGTTTCCGCCAAGAATAATGGCAAAAGATGCTGTCCCTAATGCAACAGCCAAGACAATCGTAGGCAAGTTATAGGTAGGAATGTTTTCTATTTCCCGCAATTTCTGCTTTGCCTCAGCAACAGTGATCGGTTCCTGCAAAATTTTCCGGGAAAAATTATTCACAGCTTCCACCTTCAAAAGGTTTACTCCCCTCTCACGAATGCGCATCATCCGGGAAAAGACTTCCCCATGCGCATCAATAACAGAAATAATAATCGTGGTTGGGGTTGCATAACATTCGCAATCGGAAATGCCAAATGCTTTGCAAACATACAACATTGTATCCTCAACGCGATAGATTTCTCCACCATTTTCTAAAATAATCTTTCCTGCTCGACAAGCTATGTCCATAATCTCGCCAATCGTATATTTATGCACGTCTGCATCCTCTTTTCTGCCAGCACTAGGCTAAATAACTTAAAATTAATTTGCTGTCATACTGCCGTTTCCTGTTGACAATATTGACAAATAGCAGAGTGCGGAAGCTGTTCTTCCGCACTCTATGTTACTCTGTTTTAAATAACCTCTTTATATACTTTTAATATTCGTTCTCCCATTAAATTCAAATCAAAATACTGCTCAGCTACTGCTCTAGCTTCATGGCGCATCCGCACAAGATCACCGCTAATAATCGAACATAGATCATCAATGATCTTCTGCGGTTTGATTCGTGGCAGACGATACTGTGGAAATGCATCCATCACAGGATATTGATTCTGTTGAAAGTAGTCTGCGGTAATCACTCCACCATACCCATCACCAATTAAGATACCGACACTGCCACAAGCCATGGCTTCTCGCAAAGCGCGACTATGGGCAAAAGTGATATGACTCTGCTGTAAATATGGAACTGGGTTATGCGTCCAACCCAACACTGGTATGTTGCGGATAGGTATTCCAGGATTACCAAGGACTCGCATCTGCCAGTTGGCTGGCAGATGCGGAGCAATTTCATCAAGAACTCTGATCCCTTGTGCTAAACTCCCATCGACCCGCCCGTACCACAACAGATTAATCTGATCCGGAGTGGCATCTTTCTCAATTAAAGCATAATTGGGAACGAAGCGGGTAAGGTCTATTCCATTTTCTATCACTGTCAGTTTCTGCCAATAACGGTTGGCTGCATAGGCTTGTGCCATACCAACAGCGATAATCTTACGTGCAGTTTTTAAGGGCCAGCGAAAGCGATAGTTCCATGCGTACACCGAATGGAGAGTTACCACCAAGGGCAAATCAAGATTCATTACAACTTCAGCTGCTGACTTAAAGGTTGCATAGGAATGGGCGTGGATCAAATTGAAGTTATGCTGTTTAACAAAGTGTTCCAATTCACTAGCAGTGTCATATTGACAATAAGGGATTGCTGTAAGCTGCTTAAGCAGCTTTTTCTCTTCTGTTGCAGTGAGATAACCTATATTCTTAAATGCAGCGCCCACATAAATCTCTTGCTGAATAAGGTAATTAATCAGATCCAAGACATGCGTCATCAGACCACTATGACATAATATTGAAGTTAATAGAATCCGCATGCTTTCACCTCTGGTACTTTATTAGGGCAGTAGATGATTCTCCTGCCCTATCATTTCTTAGGATCCAAAGATTACCCCTAGTGCTATCAGCAAGACCACAATCAACACGATCAATGCAACCAGATCTATACTTGGGTACATTACTTCCCCCCCTCAAAATATTAACTTGTTAACATTGTCAGTTTATGGTATGCAGTTAGAGTTTTGAACGCATTAGGAAGCCCCACCTATTTATTATAAAGTTAGTAATATATAACTGGCTCATTACTAACCATAGCAACATAGTCTATACTACAACTTTTTAATTGGGAGGCATGTTATGCAACCACTGAAAATTGTCATGATAGTAGATTCATTAGGTATCGGTGGTACCGAAACACATACTCTGGCACTAGCTAAAGAGTTGAAGAAGCGCGGCCATACCGTAGTGGTTGGCACCAGTGGTGGACCGTTAACACCAGAATTCATCAGAGCTGGCATTATTGTTGAAGAAATGGCATTTCAAAATGATAACCCACTTCACACCAACTACACCAAACTACTGGATCAATTGCGGACGATCATTAAAAAATATCAAATTGATTTAATCCACACCCACCTGATTGCTGGATTGAAAGTAGCAGTTCAGGTATCTCAAGAGCTGTTAATCCCTGTTGTCCACACAGCACACGGTATGTTTTACCCCTTAAGGCAACTCCAATCGCTGATTGATGGCTGTGAACACGTAATTGCTGTCAGCTATCCAGCTGCTAACTGGATCAAAAATAGAATTGGCTATACCCATAAGCAGATTAGCGTAATCCCCAATGGAATCGATGTGAATCATTACCGGCCAGCAGCTGCAACCAATGCTAAGTTCCGCAAAGAACTAGGTGTTGCGCCATCAGATTTCTTAGTCAGTATAGTCAGTCGTATTGCTTGGGGAAAAACCAGGATCATTGAACACGCTGTCGCTGCAGTGGAACAACTGAACAAGAAATATCCAAAGATTCGGTTGGCAATTGTCGGCAGCGGCCCAGACAGCCCGTTTGTCCGAGCTATGACTGCCATGGTCAATAAACGGCATGACCAAGATATTATCTTTCTAACAGGTGCGCTGCTCGATCCTTTACCAGCCTATCGCGAATCAGATCTGATTATTGGCACTGCCCGAGTTGCACTGGAAGCCATGAGTTGTGAAAAACCTGTGATCGCTGCTGGAAACTCTGGTTACGTTGGTTTAGTAACACCCGCTAACTTCACACAAGCCTGGAAAGTGTATTTCGGCGATCATGACTATTTAACTTACCCAACTACTTCGCAAATCTACGCTGATATTGAATCGGTATTCACAAAAAAGAACACCTACCAGCATGTCCATAAACTGCGGAAACTTGTGGTAGACAACTTCTCGGTAGCCAAAACAACTGATCAGATTGAAGCCGTCTACTACCATGTCCTTGGTTTTGAGATAGACAAAGCGAAAATTGAAGTACTTCCTGATATAAGCGCTGAAACAGCTTCAGCACCTCGACCAGAAGAACGGCCGGTTTTAGAAACACGGAAAATGGAAATTGCCAAAAAAGAGAAACTGAAGGCACCTAAACGTACAGCTAAATCTTCGGCAGAAAAGCAGCAGGATCCATCCAAACTGCCATTAGTCAGTGTGGTGATCCCGACATATAACCGCGCTGCTTATCTTCATGAATGTTTGCAAGGTTTGTTCGCTCAAACTTACAGACCCTTGGAAATCCTGGTAATCGATGATTGTTCGACTGACAAAACTCCTGAAGTGATCAAGTACTGGCAGGAGCATGCTGCTGAGTATCCACCTTTAACCTTGAAGTATTACAAACTGCCGCGCAATGTTGGCTTTGCCCATGCGATGTCTATTGGATATTTCCTCTCTGAAGGAGAATTGATCGCTAACCACGATTCCGATGACATCAGCCATCCACAGCGCATTGAGCAGCAGGTTAAATTCCTTATGATGAATGAGGATTATAGTTTAGTTGGCACCAACTACGAAGTTTTCTCAAAATCCATCAAACAAACTCAAAAAGCTTACCTTGTTCGTTATGACAATAATATCCTCAAGTGTTACCGCGAAGGCAACCACTGCGTATGCTGGGGTTCTGTCATGCTGCGACGTCGGGTAGTGGATAAAATTGGTGGTTTGACTACATTCATGGTTGGTGCTGAAGACTATGAATACATTGCTCGCGCTATTTCTCAAGGCTTTCATGTGCAGAATTTACGGCAAGTACTCTATTATTACCGCACTCACGATGATCAACGTTCTCGTGAATACTACGGTTTACGCAACGCTCTCACCAGTCATGCAAAGGAGGAATAGGCATGCGCAAGACCATACTCTATATCGGCTGGGTGGGTTTTGGCAATCACGGAGACGATGTCTGCCATGCAATTTTCACCAACTTGACTGCCAAACTGGCTCAGCCACACCAATTAAAACTGGAAATCAAAGCCCTTTTTCCCTCCAACTTCAATGAATATAGCTTAGCGCGCATCAATCCAGATTTAGTGGTTCTAGGTGCTGGTTCACTATTTGAACCAGTCTACCTAAAACCGCTAATCTTAGCTCAACAACAAGGTATACCAACCATGATCTGGGGTTCTGGTTACGATAGCTTAGCCCCTTCAGCGACCGCATTTAAAGTCGCTCCAGACTCTGCCTATATGATCCGCCAAGTAGTAGGAAAGGCTGATGTAGCAGGCATCCGCGGGCGATGGACACAGAGCATGTTAGATCAGATTGGTGCGTATAATCCTCTGTTGGAGATCTCAGGTGATCCTGGACTTTTGCTTGACCAACCTGGGCAACCGCTAACCGAAGTAAAAGCAATTGACAAACCAATCATTGGAGTCAATTGGGGTACAGCTGCCAACCGCGTCTATGGCGGAAACGAAGCCAGAACAGTTGAAGCATTAGCAAGATTCTTAAGAGAATTGTCGAAGGATTACGTCATTGTTATCTACCCAGTATGGGCAAGAGACATTCAACCATGCCAGGAGCTGGCGGCTCTAATTGGTGAGAAAAATAGAATTATCACTCTTGACCGGTTACCATCCATCGAAGAACTCATAAGCCTATATCAGAAAGCTAAACTAACCATTAACATGAAATTGCATGCCAATGTCTTTTCGGCTGCTAGTAACTGTCCCTTCATTGCACTTGCTTATCGGTCTAAGTGTTTTGATTTTGCTGATTCTGTAGGCATGTCCGATTTCGCCATTTCATTCGCTGCACCAAACTTAGATCAAGAATTGAACACAGCGGTGACAAAACTAATCAATCACAATGACGAGTATCGAGAAGAACTTCGTCAACACGTACAAGGGTACCGCAGTAAACTTATTTCTCTTACCCAATCGGCAATTGAACTGCTGTTGGAGGGATGACTTAACTAAAGCCCTGTCGTTACTACGGAGTGTAGTGGTGTAGTAACAACAGGGCTCATTTTTTGCTTGACATACCTAGAACTTCTAGGTATCATCAAAGATGATATAACTAGATTACATTCGGAGGTTGCCATGGATGTTTCCAAGGATTTAATCGCTGCCTCATCCACTCCGCTGGTATTGGCTATATTGAGCAAACAAGACAGCTATGGCTATGAGATTATTAAGCGTATCAAAGAAGCTTCAAACAATGAAATTAATTGGACGGAAGGTATGCTTTACCCGCTGCTGCACAAGCTGGAGGGAAATGGGTTCATCCGCTCATACTGGAAAGAATCAACTAACGGACGGAAACGAAAGTATTACGCGATTACCGAAGCTGGACTACAAGAGCTGGAAGAACATAAGAAGCAATGGACCATTGTCTATGCCACACTATCTGCTGAGATGTTCGGACATGATGGCAAGGGAAATAATGACGATTAGGGGGAGACAAGTATGTTTGACCTGGAAGCCAATATTAATGCATGGTGTGATTATCTCCGCGCCAGCGGTAAGTTAGCAGAGACAGACATTGTTGAGTTAGAAAATCATCTACGGGACCAGATTGAAGAACTAGTCACTGATGGATTAAGTCAGGAAGAAGCCTTTCTAATTGGTGTCAAACGTCTAGGAAATGTTAATCTCATTTCAGCTGAATATTCGAAAGTGAATACAGAACAATTCTGGAAACAGCTGCTTACAGACTCCGTCGTTTCCAATGCAGCAAAAAATAAGGGACGCAATGTGATGCTAGTAGTGATATTCTCACTGTTAGCTGGAACCATTGCTAAATTGCCAAACTGGTTTGGCGTGGATATGTTCACCCCAGCCTATTTTAAAAACTTAAGTCTATTTGTTCTGCCATGGATTATCTTGTTCTTTGTCCTGACTCGAAATCGTATGACTAAGCAGCAGCTGTGGCTGATCTGTGGCATATTTGTCCTTACAGCTTTAATCGTAAATATATTTCCTTCATACGAACCACATCACACAGAGATTTTAACTGTGATCCATTTGCCAATTATGCTTTGGCTGATTACAGGTGTAGCGTATGCAGGGAAGGATTGGCTGCTCAGTAAAGAAAGAATGAATTTCATCCGCTTCACCGGCGAATATGTAATCTATGGCAGCTTGATCATGTTTGGTTTAATAGTGCTGTTCGTTTTCGCGTCAACCATATTTCAATCAATAGCGATCAACATTGATCCCTTCATGTTCAATTACGGATTTGTCTATGGCGGTTGTGCTGCGGCCATGATCACGGTTTACCTGGTGGAAAACAAAAAAAGCATTGTCGAAAACTTTGCACCAGTCTTAGCGAAAATTTTTAGTCCAGTGTTGATACTGGTTTTGATCACTTTTTTGGTCGTCAGCTTTGTTACTCGCAACAGTCCCTATATGGATCGCAATCTCTTGATCGGATTTGACTTAATGCTGGTGTTGGTACTCGGTATTGTATTATATACCATATCTGCACGCAACTTGTATGATCCACCCAATATCTTTGATTATCTCAATGCTGCATTAATTGTTGCAGCCATTCTAGTTGATGGCGTGGCATTGTCAGCGATCTTGCAGCGTTTGACTGAATTTGGAATTTCTCCAAACAAGCTTGCTGCTTTCGGAGAAAACATTTTATTGCTAATCAACCTAGCTGCTCTGCTATGGCTTTATATCCGCTATTTTACTGGGAAAATAACATTCAGCGCCATTGAAAAATGGCAGACAAGTTACTTAACGGTTTATGCCATTTGGATGGCTGTGGTGGTGTTTATCTTCCCAGTCGCTTTTAGGTTTATCTAGTTAGTCTAAGGGAAAACCCCATCCCGCAACTCCGCAATGTGGGAAAGATTTTCCACTACTGGCTGTGTTATGCTTAAGATAACGTCCGGACAGATGGTGGGGTGAAAAATCATTGCATACTGTAGAGCTACTGCAAAAATGTGTTGATTACATTGAAGAGAACCTGCAATCTGAGATAACCATCGCAGAGCTGGCAGAAATAGCGGGTTTTTCCCAGTACCATTTTTGCCATCTCTTTTGCAGCATCGTTGGTATGCCAGTGGCAGCTTATATCACTAAACGCCGGCTAATGGCAGCTGCCTATGCGATGCAGAATGGAGCCAAAGTCACCGATGTAGCACTGGCTTATGGCTTTGACACACATGCAGGGTTTTACAAAGCTTTCAAACGTGAATTTGGTTGTTCACCCACCAAGTTTCTTAAGCTCAATACAGTACAGCGGCCGCAGTCAGTTAATCTTTTTGCGGAGGGGAGATTCATGTTGACTCAGACTCAAATTCGCCAAATGTTGAACAATTGGGATATTGAAGAGAAGCCAGAAATTGGCAATGTTTACATTGGCACAAGAATTTCTAAAGAAGCGTGGGTAATTGGTTCTAAATATATTTTAAAAACAGGAAAAAACGTCGCTGGATTAAAAACTCACATCGCAATCTCTAAAGCTCTGCTGCAAAACGGTATGGATGCAGCTTATCCTATTCCCACCAAGTCTGGTGCCGATTACATTTTGAAAGAAGATCGGTACTATGTACTGGTAAACAAGATCAAGGGCGAATGTTTGCGCTCCTCTGAGAGATATGATGGAAATCGTTTCTGTACTGGGGTAAAATATGGCGAAGCTATTGCTCGGCTGCATCAAATATTGCGACAATATGATCAGAGCTTGGAAGTCAATGATCACAACATGGTGGATACCACTCTGAGCTGGGCAATGCCAAAGACAAAACAGATCATGGCACAATGGGGTATGCCTTTGCCAGACGAATTTTATCAAGAGTATAGCGACATTTTCCCAACTTTATATCAGCAGCTACCGCGTCACATTATACATCGTGATCCAAATCCATCGAATATTATGTTTGCTGATGGAGAAGTCTCTGGATTTACTGACTTTGTGATCAGCGAACGCAACATACGATTGTTTGATCCATGTTATTGCGCTACAGGAATCTTGTCTGAAGCAGGCTGTATTGCTCCTGACGGATATGAAAAATGGCCGGAAATCTTTCGCGGTATCATTCATGGGTACGATAGGCATGCCAAACTGTCCCCCAAGGAAAAACAAGCCATACCGTATATAGTTTACTCCATCCAAATGATTTGCATCGCTTGGATGGACCAGCAAGAAGAGCTAAAAGAGGTAGCAAAACAGAATCGGGAAATGCTGAAATGGCTATGGGATAACCGTCAAGTGCTTCAAGTTGAGTAATATCGGGTGGACAAAATAGGGTTAAATAATCAAAAAGCAAGTAAGTCTTAGCATATAGACTTACTTGCTTCACGATGCTTACGCATAAAGCGCAGATACCAGATAAACAATACAGAACCTTTGAAAATGCTCGAGATACTAATCGCCCACCAGACGCCATTCAAACCAAGGGTGGTGGATGAAAGCAGAAGCGCACCGGGGATACGCAGCAAGTTAAAACCAATGCTGACAATTGCTGGCGGCAGGCTGAATCCATGGCCAATAAATGCCCCGGTCGTTACAATTTCCACGCACATGCCCAATTGGGATAAAGCAAGAATTCTCAAGTAATCAGCCCCGCGGCTAATGGCCTCCGGCTCGGGAATAAAAATAGCAAAGAGCGGTTGAGCACCAAATGCTAGCAAGAAAGTAGCAAACACACCAATGACAGCAACAAGCCCTAAGCCGACAAAATAACCTTTTTCCATTCGCTCTAGTTTTCTAGCACCATAATTCTGACCAATGAAAGCACTCATTGCTGTTTCAAATCCGCCAGCTGTCATCCATGAAATGGATTCAATTTGAGAACCGACTTTCTGAACAGCTATAGCGAGCGGGCCCCATTTGGCAATAATCCGCGCTATGATCATCGCAATAAAGGTGAAAAAGGCACTTTGGGCTGCCATGGGTGCACCCATTTTGATAATATGGTTGAGATGGGCTCTGTCGGGCTTTTTACGCAGTCGCAAATCTGAAAAGAGTTCCGGCCTTTGTTTGGCACAAATACAGAACAGCAGTGTAACAATCACCTGAGCGATTACGGTAGCAATCGCTGCTCCTGCTGTTTCCAGCCGAGGTATAGGCCCAAAACCAAAGATTAAAACTGGATCCAAAATGATATTGGTTACCAGTCCAATTGTATTTATTCGAAAAGGAGTAGTACTGTCACCTGCGCCGGTGAAGATTGCTGTAAAGATGGGATTGATTGTATAAGGAACCATTCCCATAGAGATGATGAGTAAATAAGTACAGGCTTCTTGTTCAACTTCTAGGCCTAATCGATAAAACCTGATTAAAGGTTTACGAAGAGTAATGAGTATAATCGAATAAATTAAAGATAGACCGATAATCAGCTGAATACTGTGGCGAATATAGTTTCTGGCTTCCTTATAGTCCTTGCGGCCAATCGATTGAGCCACACCGACCTCAGCACCAACTTTAGCGATGATAATCAAAGCAGAGGCCAGCCAAGTAAAGAATCCTGCTGTACCCACTGCTGCTACCGCATTTGAATTGAGCCGCCCAACCCAAATCATATCGGTGAAATTGTAAGCCATCTCCATGAATGAAGTTCCTATAATGGGGATTGCTAATTTAATTAATCCACGAGTAATACTGCCATCAGTTAAATCAACTACTTTTGCCATTAGTCCTTCACGCACTCCATAAATTATATATCCTTTATCATAGCATAAGCAATCAATTATTGCCACTTAAAATAGGTTGGAAAATTAAAGATCTGCCCTGAGCTTTCACTCGAGCAGACCTTGATTCGGCAATTTCAATAAATACATATTAACTATTGCTTCGGTTTGTTTTCTTTTAACGTTATAAAAATCTCAAAGTCACCAATGCGAGTCTTCAATTGAACGATCAATACCCGGTCTGTGGCCATTGACAAGGACGAATGTTTACCAAGGACAATTTGGGGTGGCACCAAATCGCATGTATAGTTGTTGGTACTCAGGTAAATCAATGCATTACCACTGATAATATTGGCCACTTCCGCAAGAGCTGATGCGACAAAGCTGTCCAACTCGTCTACCGTCATCCCAGCCATGATTTCAACCATTGACAAAGTCATGTCTTTCGGGAAACTGTAAAGGATAGAACCTGATAAATCACCGGTTACCCCGATGATAACACTTGCTTCTTTGCTGGGTATGAATGCATCACTTGCCCGCAGCTCACCACGCTCAGTATCTAAGTCCATCATAATCTTCAATACATCCCGGGCAGCGCGAATAAAAGGTTCAACATATTCTACTTTCATTGCTCTTGACCTCCTTGAGCGCGAACGTAGGCACCAATTTCCTGATCAGCCGCTGCCACATGCATAATCAACCAAGCTAAGAGCTTACCGCCGAATTCCTGCACCAATTCCTGACTATAGTCCTCTTGTTCAAATCTCTCAGCATAATTGGAAATCATTGCTCTAAACTTCGCATGGATATCCTTATGTTCCTCGTACTTAGGATAATTAATCTGCTGCTGATAAGCTTCTTCATCATTAAAATGCTCGATCACATAATTCTGCATAAACACCAGAGTTTCTTTCACCTTTGCCAGCTTTTCTTCCCATGGACGGCGCTGCTGCACTGTCTGAAGGAAGTCTGAAACCCGGTTGAACAACTCCTGATGCTGTGCATCAATTAGTTCTACGCCAATTTTATACTTGTCTTTCCACATCATTGCTTATCCCACCTTTCTCAAACAGCGGGGTCTGACCCCTAGTAATCTAGTTCGACCCGTTCGCCGGTAACTAGTAATTCTTGCTTCAACACTTCTTGTCCTGTCAGCTCGGTACTGCGAGCATCTGGCTGCTGTCCCCCAACGTAGATCATGAACTTACCTGGTTCCAAAACACATTTACCGTCGTTATCAATCAACGCTAACTGTCGCTTAGTCAAGGTAAACTGGACAGTGACTGTTTCTCCTGGCTTCAGCGTAATACGTTTAAAACCACGAAGTTCCCAGCGTGGGACTGTTACACTGGCTTCAACATCGCTAACATACAGCTGTACCACTTCATCACCCATGCGGTCACCATCATTGGTGACATTCACTGCCACATTGATCTGGACATCTTCTGCAGTATCGAACTGATAGCGATCAAGTGTAAAATTGGTATAACTGAATTTAGTATAACTAAGGCCATATCCAAATGGATACAAAGGCGTATCCTTCATGTAACGATAGGTTCTATTTTCCATCCGGTAATCTTCAAAATCTGGAAGCTGGTCCATGGACTTGACAAATGTAACTGGCAAACGACCACCAGGATTGTAGTTGCCAAAGATCACATCAGCTACAGCGGTTCCACCCTCTTCACCTGGATACCAGGCTTCAATGATCGCGGGAATATGTTCTTGTGCCCAATTAATTGTAAGCGGACTGCCATTCAGCAACACCAGCACGATTGGTTTGCCTGTAGCGTGAATAGCCTTCAACAGCGCTTCCTGCATACCAGGGAGATCCAAGCTTAATCGGTCACCACCACCATCAGAGTTGGCTGATGCACCTTGTTCGCCTTCCAGTTTTGGAGAAATACCCATGCACATAACTACAACATCTGCATGTTCAGCTGCAGTCAAAGCTTCAGCAAAGCCATGGGTAGGCTGTCTGCCCCACCAGGATGCTTTGGTGGTCGTTAAGTCACAACCTTCAGCATAGTAGACACGGGTTCCCTCATTAACAGCAGCTTGAATACCTGCTAGTATTGGTACATATTTCGAAGCTGTACCGAAATAGTTGCCAATCAGCACATCTCGGTTATCAGCATTCGGCCCTATGACAGCAATGGACTTAATCTTCGTTTTATCAAGAGGCAGTAGTCCATTCTCATTCTTCAAAAGCACAATCGACTGCCGTGCTGCTTCCAGAGCCAACTGTCTGTGTTCTGGGCAATCAGTCACTTCATAAGGTATGCTGTTAAAAGGAACCATCTCTTCAGGGTCAAACATACCAAGTTTAAACCTAGCTCTAAAGAGACGCCTTAAAGCTCTATCAATTGCGTCTTCAGTTACCAAACCCTGATCAACAGCTTCTTTAAGATGCTTAAAGACACTGCCACAATTGAGATCGCAGCCATTATTCACGGCTAGAGCTGCAGCTTCCGCTGGAGTAGCTACCACCTTATGGTTCTCATAGATATCCTGAATCGCGCCGCAATCTGAAACAACATGGCCTTCAAAGCCCCACTCTTCCCTCAGGATCTTTTCCAGCAGCTCGACACTGGCACAAGCTGGTTCACCATTAACACGGTTGTATGCGCCCATAACCGACTCCACTTTGGCTTCCTTAACTGCATCCCTAAACGCAGGTAAGTAGGTTTCACGAAGGTCTTTTTTGTTGACCACCGCATCAAATTCATGGCGTTTTAACTCGGGGCCGCTATGTACAGCATAGTGCTTAGCGCAAGCTGCGGTTTTTAAATACTGAGGATGGTCACCTTGTAAACCTTTAATAAAGGCTACTCCTAATCTTCCAGTCAAATAGGGATCTTCACCATAGGTCTCCTGACCTCTGCCCCAACGCGGGTCACGAAAAATATTGATATTAGGACTCCAAAATGTAATCCCTTTGTAAATGCCGCGATCATCGTACTTACGAGCAGCATTGTACTTAGCTCTGCCTTCAGTCGCAATTACCGAGGCTACCTTAAATAAAAGATCCTGATTAAAAGAAGCAGCCATACCAATAGCTTGCGGAAATACGGTTGCTACACCAGCACGGGCAACACCGTGCAAAGCTTCATTCCACCAATTGTATTCATGAATACCTAACCGGCCGATTGCTGAAGAATTGTAGACCATCTGACTAATCTTTTCTTCGAGAGTCATGCGGCTGATTAGGTCGTCAATCCTGCGTTCCAAGGGTTGATCTGGCTGTTGATAAATTGGTATATTCTCATTTGGATTAATGGCGATTACCTCCTCTCTATGATCACAGCAGGGGTCTGACCCCTCTATTTCACACTTGATTTCTTAACTTCATAGCCTAACCGCGTGATTGCTTCTTCAATCTGTTTAATAGAGATCTGCTGCTCATCAAAATTCAGTTTTACTTTGCTCGAGTTGAACGATACAGTAACCGAGTCCTTTATCACACCATTCAACTGTTTCACCGCAGCCTCAATCTTCTGCATGCATGCAGGGCAGGTTAAGGTTTCTAATTGAATTGTCGCTGCTTGCATTCTTTTCCCCCTCTCAAAATACTGCAAAACATCAGCTAACTATTAACCATCCCTTTACTAACTGCGTAAGCGGTACCGCAACAGCCGCATGCCATTGAGTATTACTGCCAAGATACTCCCTTCATGCACTAACATACCAATCGACATATTAATCCAATCACTAAATAGCACGCTGATTAATAAAATGATCACCACACCGACAGCAATCGCAATATTTTGCTGCATATTGCGGGTGATGGCTTTTGCTAACCCCAGAGCATGAGGTAAGCGGCTAAAGTCCGAGTTCATGAGCACAACATCGGAAGTTTCGATGGCCACATCAGTACCTCCACCCATGGCGATACCTATATGTGCCAGCGCTAGCGAAGGACTGTCATTCACACCATCACCAACAAAGGCGACACGATGACCATCAGTCATCAACTTCTGAATAAAAGCAGCTTTATCCTCAGGCAACATACTGCCATAGGCTGCAGTAAAACCTAGCTCACGGCTGACCAGATCAACAGTGCTTTGATTATCACCAGACAAAATGATTAGGTGCCTGACCCCCAGTTTTTTTAACTGCTGCAGATTGGCTTTAACCCCTGGCCGAATTGGATCACGAACGCCCATTAAAATTTTTAGTTCCCCATCCACTGCGGTTAAAATCAGGGAATTGCCTTGTTCAGCCAGGCGCTGGATATCAGCTCGTGCTTGATCAGTGAGTCTAACCTGCTCACGTTTCATCAAAGCAACATTGCCTACAGCGACTCGATGGCCCATCACTAAAGCTGTTATTCCTTCCCCTTTAAAAACTGCTGTATCTGAAACTGGTGCGGATGAAGTATCTTCTAGAGCAGCTAAAACTGCTTTTGCCAGGGGATGGTCTGATTCTCTCTCCACCGATGCCAAACAGACCTTGGCAGCATCGATATTATCGCCATAATACACGATTTCCTCTACTGATGGATTGCCTAAAGTCAAGGTACCAGTTTTATCGAAGACTATGGTATCCAACCTGCTGAAATCACTGATAACTTCACTGCCCTTGAGCAAGATACCATGACGGGCTCCGTTACCAATTCCTGCTACATACGAAACTGGGACACCAATGACCAAAGCACCTGGGCAACCTAAAACCAGGATAGTAATGGCCAACTCCAGATCCCGCGAAATCAGCCACACTGCAATACCCATTATCAAAACCACTGGTGTATAGTACTTGGCAAAACGATCAATAAATCGTTCTGCTTTTGATTTGGAGTCCTGCGCTTCCTCTACTAAGGCAATAATTTTGCCAAAAGTAGTGTCCTCACCTACACGTTCAGCGCGAATCTGCAGCGTACCATTATCCAGAATTGTACCAGCATAGACGTAAGACCCTGCTTCTTTACTTACAGGCAGTGATTCGCCAGTTATACTAGCTTCGTTGACACTGCCTTGACCAGAGAGTACTGTCCCATCCACTGGAACTTTTGCTCCAGTTTTGACCAACAATACGTCCCCTACGTCCACCTCGTCCACTTCTACCTCGGTAAATGTACCATCTGCCATCTGCTTAAGCGCAGTTTCTGGCGCCATATCTAGCAGTTCTTTAATAGCTGCTCTGGTTTTATTAAGCGTACGCTGTTCTAGAAACGCACCAAAAAGAAACAGAAAAGTAACAACTGCAGCTTCTTCGTAGTTGTGAATGAAAAAGGCACCAACAACGGCTACGGTAACAAGCACGTCAATGCTCACCACTTTCACTCTGAGAGCCTGATATGCCTGCAAAGCAATTGGAGCTACTCCTACTATACCAGCTGTAATCAATGTCCAGTCATGGACAACGTGATTATCAAGCAACAATAAGCTTAAAATGGCGACCGCAATCAAACTACCGTTGATTGCAGCAATCTTATACCTATTCCGCAGAATGAAGCGTTGAATACGTAGAATGCCCTGTCACCCTTTCAGTCTGATGTAGCAGCCATATAGGCTTGATCCAATTCTGCAAGCATCTGATATACTGCAGCATAAGTCTCGCACACATCATCAGGAACAGTGTAGTTGTTGGTCACAGTGCGCAACTGACTGAACTCTTCCTGCAAATCGGGTAAACCAGCCTCCACATTCTCTAACTTCGCACATATTGCTTCGAACAGCTTGCGCACAGTATGAAACTCTGGATGATGCTCTCCATGAACGCGATCTACTATCGGCACATATTGAACCAACCTATCCATGCAGTTATCTTTTACAGTATTGAAATCAGCCATTGAATTTACCTCCTTGGTTTTTGACGCGATGGGGTCAGACCCTCACAACCTTTCATTTTTTGCAAAATCGCTGGATCTACTGTATCCTCTAACGAGGTGCGTGCCTGACCCCATTGCCGGTCACGTATTTGCTCGTTAACGCGTTCAAGTTCGTACCATAAATCTCGTGCAGACAATAGCGCTGAACCGGCACTTCTAATGATAATCTGCTGCAGATTGTCTGAAGTTGCTACTGTGATGCGATAATCCGTCTGATGCTGATGAGCAAAGCGTTCAATAAACTCATCAGCAGTTTGCGCTTCTTTGGTAAATACTACTTTAATATTGTGATAATCACTGATGTCTTCCTGATGTCCAGGCACCCGGTAGGCATCAAAGACCACCATAATCTGACACTTTTTTACTCCTTGATAATTGCACAATAGATCAAGGAGTTTCATTCTCGCCGCATCCATATTATCCTTAGCCAGCTCTTGCAGATCCGGCCATGCATAAATGATATTGTAACCATCAACCAGCAAATACTCTTCCTTCAGCTGATAATCCATGCGATTCCTACCCTGATCGCCACGACGATCACCAAGACTGCGATCGCTAGACTTGGCCCGAAGTTCAACATTAAAACCTGTTTTAGCTTTACGGCGATTCCATGAAACCCGCTTGCCTTTATTAGCATTTACCGCTCGTTCATAATAATCATAAGCAACCTCATCATCGTCATCCTCTGGCTGCCTTGGCGGAATGCGGCGCACACTCGGCTCTTCCACCACCTGCGGCCGCTGTTGCAGATAACTTTCAAGATGCATATAGTTTTTAACCTGATCCCAGCTCACATAAAAACCTGCACCATTTGCGCAAAAAATGGAACCAGTAGGTTCAGCTATATCACTTTCCGAATCATATCCGATCTGCGCGATCACTTCATCAGCATTATGGCAAGGTTGATAGCCAGCTACATAACAAAACAGCTTGCCCTGACCTCGGGAATAAGCAATCACCTCACGCTGATAGTTGCGCATCGTGGCCACTGGGCAAGTGCCGGAAATGAGCGCCGTTCCATCATTGATATGTGAGATCTCACATACACCATGCATGCGCTCAATATCAGTCATCGCCCGACCGATCACTTGCTCCGGAATCTCTAGTTGGAAGGCATAGTAAGGCTCTAATAATACGGATTCAGCTTGCTTCAATCCCTGCCGTACCGCTCGATAAGTAGCCTCACGAAAATCACCGCCCTCAGTGTGCACATTATGGGCTCGTCCAGCCACAAGCGTAATCTTCATATCCGTAATCGGTGACCCTGTTAAAACACCTTTATGTGTTTTCTCCGCCAGATGTGTCAGCACCAGCCGCTGCCAGCTTTTAGCCAATACATCCTCACTGCACGCGACACCAAATTGTAGTCCACTCCCGCGCGCTCCCGGTTCTAACAAGAGATGCACTTCGGCATAATGTCCCAATGGTTCAAAATGACCTACACCCTCTACCACATTGGCAATCGTTTCTTTATACAGAATGCTCCCTGCGGTAAACTCCACAGCAATGCCAAAGCGACTCTGAATAAGGCTTTGCAGCACCTCAATCTGAACCTCGCCCATAATCTGAGCCTGGATCTCCTGCAGCTGCTCATTCCAGACAATGTGCAATTCTGGGGTTTCTTCCTCCAACTGCCGCAGTTTTGGTAATACCACTTTGGGGTCCCAACCTTCAGGCAGAACAACCCGATAAGACAAAACGGGTTCCAAGGCTGGCGTTACCACACCTATTTCCCTTCCCAAACCTTCACCTGGCTTAGTCTGACTCAAACCTGTAACAGCGCAGACCGCGCCAGCTTCTATCTCAGTAACGATTTCATACTTCTCACCAGAATAAATCCTGATCTGATCAACCTTCTCTTCCCACACACCATTACTGATAAGATCTTTTACTTTCAAGGTCCCGCCCGTCAGTTTTAAATGGGTAAGCCGATTGCCATGTTCATCACGGGAGATTTTAAATACCCTGGCGCCAAAATCTGCTGGATAGGCAGGAATTACAGCATACTTGACAAGCCCGTCCATAAACTCGGTTACCCCGTGTAGTTTCAAAGCAGAACCAAAATAACAAGGGAAAACCTGGCGTTTTTGGATCGCTTTTTGAATTTGGATCAGCTCCACCTGCCCAGCTGCCAGATAAGACTCGAGCATAGCATCATCACATAATGCTAATTGTTCAAAGAAATGCTCCAAATCTTCGTTGCTAAAATCCACGCAGCCTTCACTCAAGTGCTTCTGCAAATCCAGAAGCAGGCGTTCCTTGTCTGTCCCTGGCTGATCCATCTTATTAATAAAAATAAAAGTGGGGATCTGATATCGCTCCAACAGCCACCACAACGTCTTGGTATGCCCCTGCACACCATCAGCGCCACTGATCACCAAGATAGCATAATCCAACACTTGCAAAGTTCTTTCCATTTCCGCTGAAAAATCAACATGGCCTGGAGTGTCTAACAAGGTAATCTGCGTTTCACCCACAGAGAATACTGCTTGTTTTGAGAAAATCGTAATACCTCTGCGTTTCTCCAATTCATGAGTGTCCAGAAAAGCATCCTGATTATCCACCCTACCTAGCTTACGAATCCTGCCACTAAGGTAGAGCATACTCTCAGATAATGTTGTTTTACCTGCATCGACATGGGCGAGTATGCCAATTACCAATCGTTTCATGCTGCACTCCAATCCTCAAAATCTTATTACTATGATACCAATAAGTATAACTAGTTGCAACGTTATAACAGCATTAGTTCAAACAGTGTTAATTAGTTGCCAACAGGAGGAGTTTTCAAATGAAAAGCAGAAAATTGATGAAATTTAGTATCTACTGGGAGGGAACCAGATGCAGTTTGTTTGGCATGACCACATTGACAGTTTCTTAAAATCAACCTTAACCTATTTAGAAAAAGACGAAGCCATCAATAACCTCATGTTAGGAATAGCTCTAAGAATCCAAAAAGATCCAGCCTATTATCCTGAGTTTAAGCTGATGACCATAACCAACACAACAGGCTTAGTCTTAGCAGCAGTAATAACTCCACCAGAAAAGATTATTCTCTACAGCCCCCGCAGTGAATACCAAGAAGCGCTAAATCTCTTAATCCAGGAACTAACACAGCATCAAATCCCTATCCCTGGTGTCATTGGTCCCAAACAGCTAGCCGAAAGATTTGCTCAGCTTTGGTCTCAGCACCACAGCTGTCAGATTGCCCTTGACATGCACCTGCGAGCATATGAACTGCGAAAAGTCAACCAATCTGTGATTGGCCCAGGATATCTCCGAGTAGCTACGGATGCCGATTTAAATTTCCTCATTGATGGTATGATCAATTTCCATTTTGATGCCAAGTTGGATGCTGTTCCTGACCGAGAGAAGTACACGGAGCGGGCCAAGAAAGCACTGGCTGCAGGGTCTGTCTATCTGTGGGAACATCAAGGTCAAGTCGTCTCTATGGCTGCTGCCAGCCGGCCAACTCTTCACGGAATAACCATCGGTATGGTCTATACCCCAAGAGAATTGCGCGGCCATGGATATGCCACAAGCTGTGTAGCTGCACTCAGCCAACAATTATTGGAATCAGGGTACCAGTTCTGCGCCTTATTTGCCGATTTGGCCAACCCCACATCAAACAGTATTTATCAAAAAATAGGTTATCAACCCGTTGGTGATTTCACCAGCTATTTATTCGTCAGCTCACATTAAAGATAGCACCTACCTAGGAAAAAGCAAAAAGCCGCTGAAAATTAAGCGGCTTTTTAGCTTAGCAATAACTCTATTTCAGTTTAAACTCTGCATAAATATGTTCGTATTCCTCCAAAACCTTATCCACACCAATATAGAAGCTGGTGTTGCGCGCAACCTCGTCCGGGATATTCAACATCGGATTATTCCTGAACTCATCCGACAAGAATGGCTCAGCAGCCTTGTTCGGGGTAGTAAACTTAGTGATCTCAGCAATACGAGCAGCAATCTCTGGCTGCATTAAGAAGTTCAAAAACTTATAAGCTGCATCTTTATGTGGGGCTTGTTTAGACATGACAAACGAGTCAATATAAATCGGCATACCTTCCTCGGGGAACACTGGCTGCAGCTTGCTATTTGCGGCTTGCCCTTTTACAGCCTGGTTGGAATACATGAAACCAACAACAGCCTCACCATTGAGTAATGAATCCTCAGGAGTATTGGTTTCAAATCTGACAATGTTGTCCTTTAAAGCAAACAGCTTCTCTTTCGCTTGAGCCACCTTAGCAGGATCAGTTTCGTTGTACTCATAACCAAGTGATTTCAAAACCAAGCCAATAATCTCTACCGACCAGTCGATTACCACAACTTTGTTCTTTAGCTCTGGCTGCCACAGATCTTTATAACTGGTAATCGGTTTGGCGCCTAGCTTAGCCACCTCCTCAGGATTGACCAGCAGGAAAGAAATGGAAATTGCATAAGGAATAGAGTATTCATTTTTCTCGTCATAGTATTTTCCTAAATAAACTGGGTTGATGTTGGCAAAATTCGGCAGTTTCTCCTTATCCAGCTTTTCCAACATACCATTCTGCCGCAGGATATCTACCATGTAATCTGTAACAACAGCCAGGTCATATTGATCAGGATTTGCCTCCAACAGTGACTGCATATCTTCATTAGAGGTTACTTCCTTATAGTTCACTTTAATGCCTGTTTCCTTAGTAAATTCCTCAATGATCACCCGCGGAATAAAATCCCCACCCCAAGTCATAAGGTTGATTTCTTCCGCTTTTTCCTTCCTGTTAACAAAAACCAAGACACCGACCACAACAGCAACTACCAGCACTCCTAAAATTAACCAATTCCTCCGGTTCACTGCGATACCTCCCTGATTTTATTTTTCTTACTGATGGCTTGATTCAAGCCAATAATGAAAAATGTCCCTACTAAGATCAAGGTGCACAGAGCATTGACTTTTGGTGTAACTCCTACTCGCATCATCGAGAAGATGTGCACTGGCAGTGTCGTAGTCCTTGGACCAGACATATAAGTGGAGATAACCACATCGTCCAAAGACATAGCAATTGCCAGTAACGATGCAGTAAGAATCGCTGGCATAATCAATGGCAGGATAATGGTTTTAATCGTCTGCCATTTCGTTGCTCCCAAGTCTAAAGCTGATTCGATGATTGAACGATCAATCTCCTTCAGCCGTAACTGCACCATAACATAGACGTAGGGAACACAAAAAAGCGAATGGGATAACACTAACGTGAGATGCCCAAAGGGAAGCCGCAAAGCGTTGAAGAATATTAGCAGCGACACTCCCAAAGCCACTTCAGGAACCAATAAAGGCAGAATCATAACACCTTGAATGGCTTTCTGCATCTTTTTTGAAACAGATAGAGCAATGATGGCTGCAGCAGTACCTAATACTGCTGATAAAATGGCTGTCAGGACAGCCACCTGCAGACTGATGTTCAAAGACTGAACAATCACCCGGTCTTTGAACAATTGCCGATACCAATCAAAAGTGAAGCCGCTCCACTTGGCGGTCGAAGAACCAGCGTTAAATGAGTATAGAACTACACTTAACACCGGAAGGTAGAGTAAAACAAAGAAAAGAGACAGATAAAACATCTCGAACTTATTGGTTCTATTGCGCATTAGAACAATCCTTCCCCCCTATCCTTCGTAATACGGCCATAGATGGCAATAGCCAGCATTACCACCACAATCATTACTACCGAGAATGCTGCCGCCAAAGGACGATTACGGCCCCGGGTTACGAGGGTATTGATCAGATTGCCTAAAAAGATAGTCTGCCCGCCTCCTAAAAGATCAGCAATGAAATAAAGGCCTAGAGCTGGGATAAAAACGAGAATGAACCCTCCAGCAATACCTGGTATGGTTAAAGGAAGGATCACCTTAAAAAATGTCTGCCACTTACTGGCTCCCAAATCTGCTGAAGCTTCAAGCAATGATCGATCAAGCTTATCCACAGAGTTATAGATTGCAATAATCATGAAAGGGATTAGCATATAAACAGTACCGACCAACGTCGTGCCAAACTTATACATCATAGGAATAGGTTTATCAATGAGTTTTATAGCCATTAAAATGTTATTGATAATCCCTGTACTCCCAAGGAGGATCATCCAGCCATAGGTACGCAATAAACTGGAAATCCAGAATGGCAACATGATCAAACCTATTGCTAAAGCTTTCCGTTTTGCATCTAAGTTTGCGGTAATGTATGCTACTGGATAGCCAATCACTAAAGTAATCAAACCTGTAAGAAAGGCTAGCAAAAAAGAATTTAAGAATACGCGCAGATATGTAGGGTCAAATACTCTCCTATAATTATCCAAGGTAAACTGAAAAACGATATTGCCCAGGCTATCCCTGGATAAAAAACTGACCACTACTACATAGATCATGGGTATACCGACCAATACACCAAACCACACCAAAATAGGTATGGCCATAAGGTTCTGCTTCCAATTTCTCATGCCAGACCCCTCTCCCGCCAGCCTTCTTCAACTGGGAGTAAAATCGCCCCATGATCATCCCAAGTCACATACACTTGATCGCCTTCGCCATATTCACATTCACTCTGCTGATACTCAATGGCAGTCATGGTAATGGCCCCTGCCCGTAGTTCAATCCTGATCTGAGAACCCGCATAATGCACTGAAAGAACCTTAGCCGCCAGTGAATTGGTCACTGCCTTACAAGTAACCCTCATCTTGTCTTTATGGATGGCTAAAATTGCCGTTTGCCCAGCAGTGAAAGGTATCGAAGCAACGTGGTCATTTTTGATTGCGACAATATCTTCGTTAAGCTTTACTTTTACGTATTCAGAATCTACCTCCGCCACTTCAACTTCTATAATATTGCGCTCACCAATAAAGCCAGCGACAAACAGATTCTTCGGATGTTGGTACACCTCGCGTGGGCTGCCCAGCTGTTGGATTTGCCCTTGATCGATGACCACAATCCGATCTGACATATTCAAGGCTTCTTCTTGATCATGGGTGACATAGATGAAAGTGGTACCAGTCTTTTTCTGCAACTGTGAAAGCTCAGTCTGCATATGCTTCCGCAGTTTAAGATCCAAAGCACCTAGCGGTTCATCTAACAGCAGGATATCTGGCTGATTGATCAAAGCCCGGGCAATAGCAATCCGCTGCCTTTGGCCGCCAGACAGTTGATGAGGCATCCGTTGTTCATAACCACTCATCTGCACCAAATCTAAAACTTCTGCTACCTTTTCTTTCAGCTGTACCTCCGTTAGGGTTTTTTTCACCCTTGGTCCGTAGGCAATATTGTCATAGACATTCAAATGTGGAAATAAAGCATAGTTCTGAAAGACTGTATTCACATTCCGCTTATTGGGTGCCAAATCTTTAATCGACTCGCCATTTAGCAGAATGTCACCTGAATCAACACTTTCCAACCCCGCGATACATCTAAGCAGCGTCGTCTTCCCACACCCAGATGGACCTAACAAAGTCAAAAATTCGCCGGATTCAATGGAAAATGTTATATCCTTTAGGACATGAAAGTCGCCAAAGTACTTATTGACATTTATGAGACTCAGCAGAGGTTTATTCAATCGACCTTCCTTCCCTCCATAAAAAATTCCTTACTAAGTTACTCTTAAGTTAAGTATATGTCAAACACTCCCATCTGTCAAAGCGCTCAGATAAGCGGCTAAGTAATCTACGTTCAATATTGCTTACTACTTGACTGGAATATTTGACAGTCCTATAATATAAACAAATGAATGAAAATGATTTTCATTCCCATAGCCTAACAGCTTGTACTTAATTTGAACTTATACATTCTATTTTTTGGGGGGGTTCTTGTGAAATCCGTTATAAAACCAAAGGCAGACCCAGTATCACTTTACGATATGAGCAAAAACAGCTGTTGCCGGGTGGTTAACATTCCAAACAACACTTTGCTAGATAGCTTAGGAATCAGCAAAGACGCTATGATCATTGTCCAAAACAAGTACGCCTTTGGAGGTCCAGTCCTATTGAAAGTCGATACAGCATTAGTGGCAATAGGCAAAGATATTGCCCAGCAGATACTGGTTGAGGAGGTCGCAAGCTAATGTCATCGTGTCATACACTGCAGGAAGATACACATGTCCTAGAAACAAAGAATAAGATTTTATTAATGGGTAATCCCAACGTTGGTAAAAGTGTCTTTTTCACCGAATTGACAGGCATTCATGCTATTAGCTCCAATTATGCTGGAACAACTGTTTCATACATGGAAGGAGAACTTGTCCTGGGTGATGATACGTACACTCTCATCGATGTTCCGGGAGTATATTCGATGACTGCTTCGTCTGAAGCAGAAGCTGTGGCAATAAACTTTATGAAGAGCGGTGCTACTGCTCTTATTTGTGTTTTAGACGCCAGCAACTTAGAACGCAATTTACGTTTAGGGTTGGAATTGCAAAAATATAATATCCCCATGGTCTACGCATTGAATCTGATGGATGTTGCCAGACGCCACGGAATAGAAATTGATGTTAAATTGCTGGAAAAGGAACTTGGCTGGCCAGTAATCCCGACAGTAATTGTGAAAAAACAAGGTCTGGATGAATTAAAGGCCGCACTGCGAGCTGTTATCGACAATGCTAAAACAGGTGCGTCACATAGTACTAAGCCCATGGACTATGATTCGAGAGCACGTGCAAAAGAAATCACCCGTAAAGTAAGAAAGCATAATAATGCCACTTTAAGCCGGTTAGACCGGATTGGCATCAATATGATGAAACCCTTCCCAGGCATACCGATCGCAGTTTTAATCATGCTTCTCAGCATAGGTATTATCGTTGGCGCGGGTAAAGCATTAAGAGCGGTTATCCTCTTACCATTAATTAACCAGCTCATCGTGCCCTTTTTCCGGAGTCTGTTCACTTCCTTCATACCCGAAGGAATGCTGCTGAACATTTTAGTTGGTGAATATGGCATCTTTGTCATAAGTTTCGAATGGATACTTGCTTTAATTTTACCTTATGTCTTTCTATTTTATGTAGTGTTTTCTTTTCTGGAGGATTCCGGCTACTTACCAAGAGTAAGTGTTCTATTTGATAATATTATGCGCAAACTTGGTGTTCAAGGCGGCAGCCTGATCAGTATCATGATGGGTTATGGGTGTGCCGTTCCTGCCATCATTGGCAGCCGTACCGCCAGTTCGCGCAAAGAACGGCTGATTATTAGTACAGCGGTTTGTTTTGCAGTTCCATGTATTTCCCAAACTGGAGCTTTGCTCAGCTTGCTTGGCAGTTACTCAATGTGGCTGGTGGCAGCTATGTTATTGCTCTCACTATTGGTTCTAATCATAGTTACATCAATTACCAGCCGATTGATTAAAGGCACTGTAGAACCATTGATCATTGAAGTGCCAAATCTTTTGATACCTGAGCCTAAAGCTTATTTCCGAAAACTTCTAATCCGGATGAAACACTTCGTCTACGATGCTGAGCTGCCCATGCTGCTTTCTATTGTCATTGCATCTTTATTGAAAGAAACTGGCTTATTAGATATTATCGCTGTTTATGCTGAGCCAATTGTCAGCAAGTGGCTGGGACTACCTTCAGAAGCCGTGATTGCTTTGATACTCGGTATTGTACGGAGAGAGATGTCTGTAGCACCATTAATGGCGCTGAATTTAACACCACTGCAGGCGGTTGTGGGTGCAACGGTAGGTTTACTCTACTTACCATGCCTATCAGTTTTCGGTATTCTGACCAAAGAGTTCAATGTCCGTGTTGCTTTGATCATCTCCACCACAACTGTCGCCACGGCACTGTTTTTAGGTGGGTTGATCAATCAAATAGCTCACCTGTTCATCTAAGTTTAGGAGGATACAAAAGTGGCAGGTTGGATTGTCCAGCTTACACAGCAGATCGAATACTGGGCTGCAGCTAGCCCACTTGTTTTTCGAATCGCTACCTGTTATTATAAAGATATAGTTTATAAGGAAGCTATGCTTGCGCAGATACGCCCCAGCGACAGTATTCTTTGTATTGGTGGCGGACCATGTCCTTTCAGTGCAATTATGCTTCACAAATTAACAGGAGCCAAGGTCACTGTAATTGACAACGACTGGACGTGTATCCAACCCGCCCGCCAAATCTTATCGCGGTTAGATTTGGCAGACGCTGTAAAGGTACTACATCATGATGGCTGTGCGGTTAATCAAATCAGTATCCATGATTATACTGTAATCCATTTAGCTGCTCAAATCTCACCCATCGAGGGTATCGTCCAGCATATTCAGCGCTATGCCGCACCAGGAACAAGATTGCTGATCCGTACCCCGAAGTGCAAATTAAAGAGGTTTTATTGTCGAAGTTATGGACTGCTCAACCTTTGCGACTGCCAAGCGGTTTATCATAAAAGAACATGCAATCTTGACTGTACTTTATTGTATGTGCAACGAGGAGCATTATCATGCTAAAAAAATTGATCTGGTGGGTTGTAGCGGTATTTTACTTGTGGTTCTTTTTTCCCAGATCGATATTTATGAGCTGCAATCTATCCTTAGACAAACAGAATGGAAAGTTATTTTATACCTATTAGTTTTACAAACAATTACCCAACTGCTAGTGAACCTGCAGTGGTACTCCATCGCCAAATTTGCCAAGATCGACATCTCATTTTGGGGAATGTTTTATATTAATTCCCAGGGCACAGTAATGGAATCAATTACACCAGGAATGAAGTTCGGAGGGGAGTTGGCCCGTGGTGTACTGATTACTCGTATGGGAAAATGCTCTGGTCATCAGGCAGCTGTGATCGTAGCCTTACAAAAGATTTTTAGTCTGGGTGCTTTCGTATTGGTCAGCATCATGTCAGTGGTTTTTTTATCACTGCGCAGCGCCTTTTTTCAGTCCATTATAGTTAGATTATCAATTTACCTGGTGCTCGGTCTTTTTTTGTTGGCATTCATCGTGATATTTTTCGCGCCCAAAAGGATCCTCAACTGGATCACAAGCAAGCAGACACCGGAAAACTCCAAATTGAAAGCTATCAAACGATTTTTTGAAAATGTCTTGGATCATGTGCTTTTGTTTGAAAGTAATAGAAGAGAATTGTTTGCCCAGTTTTTACTGGCTTTTATAATCTGGTTGTTCTATCCAGTCAAGCTTTATTTGCTGGCAGCACAAATGCAGACTTATGTACCTATATTCTATATAACCTGCATAACTTTTGTCGCTTATATGGTAGCCATGCTGCCATTATTCCCGGGAGGATTAGGTGGATTTGAAAGTACCATGACTGGTCTCTTGGTTGGTCTAGGAGTAAGTCTTAGTAATGCTGCAGCTCTTTCCGTTACATTCAGATTCGTCACTTTCTGGTATGTTATTGTACTCAGTTTAGTTTACACAGTAGTGTACAGGCTGATCAATAAACAAATGTCAAAAGAAAGAATGTTGCACGATGATGAATGATAAAAAGTATCTGATTCCTTGCTCATTAACATTTTCTAATATGACCTTGGGAATGATTGCTGTCTTCTTGTTACTCAGACCACTTGAGAAAAAATATAAAATCATTGGTGCACTTTGCATCCTCACTGGCGGATTGATCGATTCTTTAGATGGCACTGTTGCCCGAAAGCTGCATGCTTCATCTGAAATCGGCAAGCAGCTTGACTCTTTTGCAGATCTGGTTACCTTTGGTTTAGCACCAATAGCTTTGCTTCATTCCGCAGGGCTTATCGATGAATCGCTTACACTTTCAATCTGCGCTTTGCTTTATCCACTGGCAGGAGCTTTCCGCCTTGCCCGGTATAATTTAGGAAGCTTCAGCCAGTATTTCTGTGGTGTGCCAATTACTGCAGCCGGTCTGATTGTGACTTTGTATGGTCTAGTTTTTCTTATCTGGGAAGAACTACCCATAACAGCAGTGACCAATTGGATCACAGCTGGTTTATTAATAACTCTTTCTCTGCTTATGGTCAGCACACTGAAAGTCCGGCGGATCATATAGGGGTCAGACCCTCAATAAAAGCTCCACTGTCATTGGCAGTGGAGCTTTTTTAATTCATTTTTTAATGCACTTTTTTAGCTCCCACAAGCTGGGATTAATCAATCTGCAACGATATCATTATAAGAAACCACCAAATTAACAGACAGACAATTGAAGGAGGCAGATTCCGCATGCATAACGATTTCCTCTCTCAACACAAACAAGTAGTGGACAAGACTATCCTCTATGCTCTGTTACTGTGTTTTACTGTCTTTTTTCTGACTAACCTATTTTATGACGCTAATTGGCTTACCGCTGGCGCCTTTCTGCTTGCTGCTCTAATCATCATCCTTTTCAATATCGGCAAATTAAAACAAAAGGCTGTTTTTAAAAGTTATGTCTATGTTTTTATTACCAATATCCTTTTGGTATACATGTTCTGTATGAAAGGGTAATTTTCTACTATAGTGGCTATGATTGGTTTCATCCTTGGAGTGGTAATGTATTTTAGCCTTGATCTGGTTTTATTTTATGGTGTCACACTCCTTGTAAGCAACGTCGTTGGCGCATTTTTAGTTCCTAGTATGTATGCAGCTTACCCACTGGAAATATGGATTCGCATAGGTTTAGTCTATATTTGCTCTGTTTTTGTAGCCTGTATTTTAACCACCAAGTTAAATAAAGTCATGGTCTACGCTCAAGAACAAGCGCTAGCAGTCCAGCGCAACTCAGAACACATCAATGAAGTTGCCAAACGCGTACGGGAAATCGCTCACATACTTTCATCCGAAAGTGAACAGCTAGCAGCCGCCACTGAAGAAACTTCTGCAGCACTGGAACAAGTGGCTTCAACCACTAGCGATTTTTCTGCTGAGATTGATACAGTCAATACTAAAACGCAATATATTGATGAAACAGCAAAAAACATGTCGAATGTGGCTAACACCGGACGTACAATAGTAGAATCTGTTGCTAATCAAACCAATTATCTGCGCACCCAGATTGAAAAGACTGCTGCTATGATTGAGGATTTAGGCAAGCGGTCACGGGAAATCAATAAAATCATTATTACAATTAATGACGTTTCCGACCAAACCAATCTTTTAGCGCTGAACGCCGCGATTGAAGCCGCACGAGCTGGCGAATATGGAACTGGTTTTGCGGTTGTAGCAGAGGAAGTGCGCAAACTTGCTGAAGAGGTTTCCAAAGCATCAGGGGAAATAGCTGCGATGATCACACAAGTCCAAAACGATGCTGCAGAAGCTGTCAAAGAGACTCAAAATAACTCCATATTAGTACAAGAAGCTGCCCAATCTGCCTCTGACGCAGTGAAGGGCTTAACAGAGATAATTAATAAAATTGAAGGGATCAGCAAAGAAATCAATTCTGTCGCCCTCTCCATGCAGACAATCACTGTCGGTAGTCAGGAAATTGCTGCTACCACTGAAGAACAGTCTGCGACCATTTCAGAGATTTCCTCAATGACCGAACGTTTGAACACCTTAGCCCGCGAGCTGGATAACTTACTAGCTAACCGCAGTTAAATTTACACCATTTATGGGAAATATGGCAAAACCCACGCAAGCAATCGCGTGGGTTTTATCATTACTTCATAGGGATAAATTTCACTGGCAGTTTAAACACTTCATTAAAACCATCACCAGTTACTGTCACTTCAATCAAGGTGTCCTCTGGGGTAATAGTAATCCAATTACCATAGTACGAATGGCCATCCCAGCCAATGCGCCACCGTTCCTGACGCGGCATCCGGATACCTGGCATCCGGTAATAACTATCTTCACTCAACGGAATCACTTGATCACCAATTTTGGCGGTTACGACTGCAGGAATATGTTCGCCCTTGTTGCGTACCCGCACTGGCAAGTACACTTCACGTTGAGGTAAATCGGTAACTACAGAAACACTGCCAAATAATGGCTCAATTACCAGATCCGTGCGCGCTGGCACAATTTCTCCATACTTACTAGCAATTTTCAGATAGGTATCCCTCTGTTGCTGCCTGTGAGTCCAGGCATTGACTGCCCGCTGCAAGTTCATCCCAGGCCAGCGATTACGGCCGCGCTGATACTGCAGGGCTTCTTCATCACTCATAAATGGCTCAAACACTCCAGGCTCCTGCCGCACAATTTCCTCAATGAAATAGTCTAACTGATCAGCAAAGGGGAAACCAGTAATTGGCAAATCATAGCTGACTACCTGTCCTGTAAACTCAAACAAACTCTCATAGGTGTGCTGCGCCTCATGTTCCAGCACCATCGTGATACCTTGATCTTCTCTACCGAATTTCTCCACACTAAAGGACATAAACGGAGTTTCTTCAGGACCAGGCAATGCAGCACCACCATACATCTGACTTGCATCTGGCCCATTCTTCCATGCCCACAAACACCATACTAGATCATAATCACTGGGTTTGATGGCAAATTTACTCATGTTTTTCCAAGCATTGTCAGGAGATAACCAAAATTGATTTGGCTCGACTTGATCAATATCTGCTCTTTCCAGCCGATCATCAATCATGTATAAATGATAGCTTTGCTGCATTGTATGACCAATGACCTGCTCAACCCAATCCCGGTAAGAAAGCAGGTGCTGCACAATCAAGTACTCCTGTTCCCGGTCAAACTCCGACGTAAATGTCTTCGTATAAATAGGTACCATCACATCAAGTTTGAGACGTTCGCCATCAGAAGGCAGCCACGCTTCTCCATTATGCGAACCAAGTCCAACATGATGGATGAATTCCACCTGAGATTTATTGTCCATATACCATAACCTCCGCTTGCCTGATGCGCTTTAATAAAATGACTTACAATTAATGCTGAACTTCTGCAGCTCAAACATAGGATTGGCCTTGTATTTAGCTGGCAACAATTTGGGCATTACCAGTTCTAAGTATAAATACTCCTCATCTTTAAACATCTTTTCCAAACCTTTAGGAATGGAAATTTTTACAGTTTCGCCCCGCAATTCGCCAGACCAGATTTCTGTACTAAATACACCTGGCATATTTGCTTTCAGGCTGATGTAACCGTTGCCTGTGAGTTCTAAGTAATAACCCACAAGTCCATCTTTGAAAATGGTCATCGGAATTTGGTACTGAAGTGAGGATCCAACACCAAACTTGCCAATTCCATCGATAAACTCGACATTTGCCTGCGAGTACAGATATGCTGATTCACTACCGCTCTGAATTGCGATTTCCATATCCTGAACTACAATATATTTGATTGGAATAATAAAGACCTCATTTATCCCCTCACCAGCAACAGTTAGTTCAATCTCTTTATCTGCTTTGGTAAGCGGAAGCCAGCTTCCATAGAATCCATTACCTTCCCATCCTGTAGACCAGCGAATTTGCTTGGGCATGCGGATATTCGGATGACGAGTATAAGAATCTTCTGTTAAGACGATAGTTTGATCGCCAATTTTGGCAGTAACTGTCAGGCCAGCAACATGTAATCCACGATTCCGTACCCGTACTGGTAAGTACACCTGACGTTCTTCTTTATCTGAAATCACCGTGATACTTTCAAACAACGGCTGGATCACCAAGTCTTCTCGCCCTGGAATCAGTTCCCCATAACGTGTCGCAATCTGCAGATAACGTTCCCGCGGCTGCTGCCGGTGTGCCCAGGCATCAACAGTCAACTGCATAGTTTTGCCAGGATACTGCAGCGGACCTCCTGCTCTGTGCAAAATAGCTTCATCATAACTTTTCCATGGTTCAAACAAGTCTGGTTCCAACTCCAAGATTGCTTCCAACAACTGTGGCTGACGATCAGCATGGGGAAAACCATCAATTGGCGGGTTTGTAACCACTTTATTGCCGGTCTGAGCAAAAAGATCTTCATATGTGTGCTGTGCTTCATGAGCCATCACCATAAGAATCCCTTCAGACCCTGCACCAAAAGCACTGACACTAAAAGACATAAACGGTGTCCCGTTCGGTCCAGTTAGTGCAGCTCCACCATATTGTTGCTGTGCATTGCTGCGGTTTTCCCAAGACCACAATGACCAAACTAAATCATAGTTGCTGGGATTAATTTGAAATTTGGTAAGGTTTTCCCAGACATTGCCTGGTGAGAGCCAAAATGAATTTGGTTCAACTTCTTGAATATCATTACGCTTCAGCAGCTCATCGGAAATAATTAAGTGGTAACTCTCATACAAGTTATGGCCAATTACCTGATCTAGCCAATCCCGGTAATTGACAATTTCCTTTGCTACGTAGTATTCCTGCTGCAGTTCCCATTTGCGGGTAAAGGTATTGGTATAGATCGGGATAAGTACATCCAGCTTAAGCCGCTCCCCTTCGGAGGGCAGGTAAGCTTCGCCATTGCCAGAACCAATGCCTACATGAAGAATAAAGGGATCATCAAACCTGATACCCGGAATCTGAATATCGCTGATGGAATACGCTAAGCCTACCGGATCAGCTAGATCTACCCGCACATATTTTCCTGCATGCTTAGCAAATACTAGTTGTTCCGTGTAACCAGAAGCTAAGATTTCTCTTTGCAGTTCTTCAACTGTAACCCAATTTTCTCCATCATTAGAAACACTAATCTGAACAGCAGCAGCTCGTGTGTTTTTGTTAAACCAATCTATGATGAGTCCGGAAAGTTCAATTTCTTGTGGAAAACATATCTCTATCCATTGGGGATTGTCAATATCATTGCTCGCCCACCTTGTCCCATGATCCTGATCCAAGATGTTGTGCGGGTCAGTATTCATCTGCAGCTTGCTTGAAGCTCTGACTTCAATCTGCTTTGGCGAAATATAAGTAACATCCTGTGCATAAACACACCCACAACTAACAAGCAAAAGTATGCATAATGTTATGATTAAGCCAGTTCTACCCACTTGCTCCGGCCTCCCTTTTTATAACTTGACCACCTTTGCTCGCAGTACTTGACAGCAATGTGGGTCCAGCATTGTACGGTAAAAGGCAGTCTCTACTCCTAGATCCTCTTTCGTCCACAAATCAGTCAGCTGCAGCCCATAACCGGCTGCCATTGGTAGTCCTAAATCCCAAAACTGGAAATGAGCTCTAGCTCGCCGCTCACCGAAATTAACTAAAGCAATCGCAAAGTCACCATTGCTCAAGATTTTTACATAATATAAAAGGTCATCGGAAATCCAGTCATTTACAGTGTAAGCCTGTCTGCCTTCAAAATCCTGATTGATAGCAATCAAGTCCTTGTTCGTTAATATCGTCCTGGTAGCTTCATTCATATTTCTTACGTCACAGCCGATCATCAAGGGGGAGTTCATCATGCACCACAATGAAAACTGAGTCTTGTATTCATCATCGGTACAACCACCAAGAGCAATATTACCTTTTCCATACATACCCACAACTAGATAATCATTATCATGAAAACAGTACGGAGCACTGTAACATTCATGGCCCAGCAGACTCAGAGTGATAGATTTGACGGAATTCCAGTTATCCTGAATATCGCCAGTAGATCTCCAGGTATGGGCTCCTGCAGACCGCATCCACGTACTTGGTTCGTCCCAGCCCCAGTTGCATGTACTTAAAAGAATATCACGTCCGCAGTTTCTTAGGGCCATAGCCATGCGTCGATAAAGAATTTTTCCATCCAAACTCCGAGGTTTATAACAATAAACGTACTTTAAATAATCAATGCCCCATTCAGCAAAAGTGTTGGCATCAATAAATTCATGTTCCAAACTTCCTGGGTATCCAGCACAAGTCTGTACACCTGCACATGAATAGATTCCGAGTTTAAGCCCTTTACTGTGTACATAATCGCTGAGTGCCTTCATCCCACTGGGAAATTTTTGAGGATCAGGCACCAGCCTTTTATTTTTATCCCGTTCCCGTAAGCTCCAGCAGTCGTCGATCACAATATACTCATAACCTGCATCCTTCAACCCATACTCAACAAACGCATCAGCAACTTGCATAATAACTTCTTCGTTGACATCTTCGCCAAACATAGGCCAGGAATTCCAACCCATTGGTGGTGTTTGTCCGATCATTTAAATCTCCCCCTCAGGCATTATCGCGGCTTCTGGAATCCCCAGAAGCCGCTGTGTTCTCATCTTTGACAAAGAGGGTACAACCAATTCGTTTGTAAAATGCAATGCGTTCATGAATAATGGATTCGCTGCAACGATAGTACTCTGCCAGGCACGGAATGCAGAGAAACTCCTCTGCACCCCGTGACACCAAGCGCTTATAAATGGCGATTTCATCCGCCTCAAGTGGCTTATTGCATTTTTTACAGCACATATCTACCATGGACATTACCTTCACTTTACTTTTGTGAGCTTAGCTCTAAAGACCTTACAACTATGTGGTTCCAACCCGGTCATGTATGATTCAACATGAACACCCAGGTTTTCTCCTGTCCAGAGATCGTGAAGTTCAAAGCCATAACCTGCAGCAGTTGGTAAGCCCATATCCCAAAATTCCAAATGGGACCATGCGCCAGAATCACTGTAGTTTACGGAGCAAATCGCATAATCGCCGCCGACTAAAGGTTTGACATAGTGATAGACATCCCTACTGTGCCATCCCTGGATAGTGTAAGCCTGACGTCCCTCAGGATCCTGGTTGATGGCAATTAACTCTTTGTTCATCAGGATAGATTTGGTTGCTTCGTTCATATTGCGGACATCGCAGCCAATCATCAGAGGTGAATTCATCATACACCACAAGGAGAAATGAGTCTTGTACTCTTCATCAGTACAACCACCTAAGGCCACGTTGCCTTTGTTGTACATACCTACAACCAGCATATCTACGTCGTTGTAGCAGTAAGGACCACTGTAGCATTCTTTGCCAATTTGCTGCAAAGCGAGTTTTTTGATCGACTCCCAGTTGTCCAGAATGTCATAAGTGGAACGCCACATATGTGCACCAGCAGAACGCATCCATTGTTGCGAATCATCAATACCCCAGTTGCAGGCACTGAACAAAATCTCACGTCCGCAGTTCTTCAAAGCCATAGCCATGCGGCGGTAAAGAAGTTTACCATCTACATCGCGTGGTTTATAGCAGTAATCATACTTCAGAAAGTCTACACCCCACTCAGCAAAGGTCTCGGCATCAATGAATTCATATTCAAAACTGCCTGGATACCCAGCACAGGTTTTCACACCTGCACAGGAGTAAATACCAAACTTTAAGCCTTTGCTATGGACATAGTCGCTGAGTGCCTTCATACCATTGGGGAACTTTTCAGGATCAGGTACCAACCTGCCATTGCTATCCCGTTCCCGTAAACTCCAGCAGTCATCAATTACCACGTATTGGTAACCTGCATCCCTTAACCCAGTTTCAACCATTGCGTTGGCCACTTCTCTGACAATTTGCTCGTTGATATCAGGGCCAAATGTGTTCCAAGAATTCCATCCCATCGGGGGTGTTTGTGCAACCATTTCGATGCTAGCTCCTCTCCATATCTACACTTTGTTATTTTTGTTTGAAGATCTCATCCAGATTAGCTTGTACTGAGTCCTTAACAGAAGCGATAGCTGCTGCAGCATACTCGCCTTCTTCAACGATCTTTCTATTGAACTCATAAATATCTGGGAAGAAGAAATCGTTAAAGTAAGGAGCTAACCGGAGATTACTGATCATATCGCCATAGATTTTCAGATCCCGTCTGTCGTTGACATAAACTGCAAATTCATTAATTAAACGATCCTCTGGCTCGTCAATAACATAATCATAAGAAGCTTGATAGAGTGCATTATAGAGCTCAATCAAAGCAGCTGGATCATACTTGGTAGTTACAGGAATTACCCAGTTCCAGTTAGTAGATGAATAGCTTGCGTACTCACCTGGTGTTCCATTTGGTCCGATTGGATGAGGAATGACACCAGCTTCATCAGTCATGTATTGTGGATCAGCACAATAGCCAAACCACCATGGATGGGAAATACAGAAAGCTCTATTGCCTTGGAAGAATGTCCATTGGCTTTCAAAGATTACGCTTTTATCTTCCTGAACCATAGCTTGAAGCAGCTCATAAACTTGCAAAGCTTCAGGTTGATCGAGTGTAAATTGCACTTTGCCATCAATGACTTTAGCTACTGCAGCATTGTTGGTAGCCAATAAAGCAGCTACTACTTCGCCAGCGCCACTGCCATCAGCAATACTTACACCATATTGATCAATGATACCATCTCCGTCGGTATCCTTTGTGGCCATAGCGGCAATCTTACGGAAGTTTTCCCAAGTCCACTGACCACTCTCGTATAACTCATAAAGATCCGGCAAACCTTCACGTTCAAACAAACTCTTGTTCCAATAAATACACCAGCCAGTTACGTCAACCTTGGAAAAACCATAAATGTGGTCGCCAAACTTCCAGTGCTCCACTGCTTTATAAACATCTGGAATGTTTTCCAGATATTCTTCAGTGATAATATCATCCAAAGGCATGAGCAAGCCTTCAGCTGCAACCTTGAAAAATGCTCTTTCCCGGTCTAGTAATTGAATATCTGCGACAGGGTCGCCAGCTAAAACATTGGCGATAAACTTCTCTGGATTCCAAGAGCTATCATCATCAATCCATTCAATTTTAACATTAAACATCTCTTCGACTTCTTGTAAATGTCCTTGTCCGCGAGCGTCTTCAAAGTTAATACCAAAAGTACTAGAGTTCTTAAAACCCCCGGAAATTCTAACAGTCTGTCCGCCAAAATCGTAGGGCGCTGCTACAGCAGTTGCTGCCATCATACAAACTAACAGCACGACTACTAATCCATAACGCATTGATTTTTGCATTTAATTTCCTCCTTTGATTTTTGCATTTTCTCATACCCTTGGTGATACACTTGTTCGACCTACATTAAAAAACTAAAATGCTTATCTCGTTCCCAGCAACCCTCCTTTAGCTGCATAATCAGCTTAGTGTTTTAACCAACAATTCCAGTCCTCTCTACGCTCTCAATGAAGACTCTTTGTAAGAATCCATAGAGAATTAACAGAGGAGCAATCACCATCAACATTCCTGTGTTGATAATAACAGATAAGTACTGCTCACTATAGCCGTAAGTATTAAACAGCTGGTTCAGTTTTTCCAGCATAAACGGCAACATTGTTATATGGCCGCGAATATACATCCGGGTAAGGAAAATGTCGTTCCACTGCCAAACAAAAGCGAACAGGAAGACAACCATCATTACTGATGCAGCACTAGGCAGCATGATAGTGAAGAAGATCTTCAACTGTCCAGCACCATCAACTAGTGCTGCCTCTTCTAATTCCTTAGGTACACCTTTAAAGAACTGGCGCATGATGTAAATAAACAAACCATTCTTTTGACCCATAGCTGTCATGGATGTGAGCACAAACGGCCAAAATGTACCTAATAAGGATACTTGTTCCTGTGCAATCAGTCCAAACTTGTACAGCAACTTAAATAATCCGAAACAATCAAAGAAGCGGAAATTCAGAAACAAAGGAATCATCACCATCTGCGGTGGTACAAGCAATGTGAAAATTACCATCGCAAACAGGAACTTACTGCCAAAATACGGGAACCGGGCAAAACCATAACCAACTAAAGTGGTGGAAACAAGCTGCAAGACTGCCACCAGCAGAGCCAAACTGAAAGTATTGAAGAAAGCCGTAGGATATTGCATTTCTTTCCATACATCACGATAATTCCTTGTTACAGTCGTCCAATCTAGTTTCCGCGGCAGCCACTTTGTAGTTAAGTCAAACAAATCCTTCTCTGTCATCAGTGATGACGAAATCTTAATGATAATTGGATAAAGGATTATGAAAGACAATCCCACAATCAGGACTGTTCTCACAATACTCCAACCCATCTGCAACCAGTACGATTTGTGAAAATATTTGCTGGTTCTTATCTGTGACCTCATAGTTGACCCTCCTCCCTAGTCTCCCATATAGAAGACACGGCGGGATAAAATCAAGAATACTAGCGCTAAGATGGCTGCAATTGCTCCAAAGTAGACCCATGTCATGGCCACGCTCACACCATAAAGGTTTCTTCCCCAAGCAATACTACTGATGTAGCTTACTAACTCATTACCTGGTGCCGTGAAGGAATCCACGATAATATACACAATGTTGGTGATGAACAGCGGCGAGACCAACGGGAATGTAATCTTCCAGAAGCTTTCCCACTTAGTTGCTCCCTCGATGGTTGAAGCTTCAAACAATGAGGACGGTATGCCCTGCAGCCCAGCCAGGAATATAATGATGGGAATAGCTGAAGCACTGATAATCTCGCCAATGCTGGTCACTGCTTCAGAAATAAACTCTACAAATCCCAAAGGAATGCGCAGATTCCTAACTAATGCCAAAGCCACTCTGGTCACTGAAACGCCACTGCCATTCGATGCTCCCATGAAATTGAGAGCAAGAGCCTGGGTTAGCTTGTCACTTGCCTCAATTTCAGCAATGATCCCGGAACGTAAGACTACCGGAAGGAAAAAGATCACCCGCGCCAGGGTACGACCACGAAATTCCTGGTTTAAAACACTGGCCGCAAAGAAACTAAAGATTAGAATGGTTGGAATATTAGTCAGAATACCTACAACGGTTTCTGTAAACAGCCTTAGAAAATTGGGATCGGTACGGAAAGCGTAGCGAAAATTGTCCCATCCGACAAAGACCATATTGAAACCATTCTGCGTAACTTCCATTTTATGGAAACAATATCTGACCGATTCATACATTGGTTTAACAAAGAAGAGCAGAAAACCAATGATAAATGGCGCTGTAAATACCACACCCCATAGCGAACGCCTTTTCATAAGGCCCAGACGAAGTTTTCTAGCCATTAAGTTGTCCCCTTTCCACAACGATATAGCCTTCTGCCGGAATCGTCAGACCGTTAACAGTCACTGGATCCTGGTTGTAGTTTACAATCACTGACACACCATTAGCAAAAGTTGTCTGATGCACATTATGTGCCAAGACTCGCCAATCACTGATAGGCTGTCCTTGAACATCACCAAGCACTTCATCTAAAATTTGATAAATCGTGCTCGCTGCTGGCAGCCAATCCTGATAGTGCAATGCATAAAGATCAGCATACTTTGTATCTTTTACTTCTGAAGATGGAGCGTAACTTCCTACAAAGTAAGGATAGGAACCTGTTTCCAAAGACTTTAAAAGTGCCTGACGATAGCTGCCTTCTAAGTTAATCGGCGGCCCAGCGTAATCAATCAAGCCGCGCACTACCATTTGGTAAAATGGCAGGTCGACATCGGTAATATTGCGATGGCTGGATCCGTTTGGTAGATTCAGGATTGTTGTGGCATAAGGGATAGCATAAGCATTGCCATAATCAACCATAATTTCCAAACCTTGAGCTTTGATTTTTGCTAACTGTTCCTCTATAATCTTCTGACTTTCCACCCGATCGATCACCGCATTTTCCCGGAAGTCAGAGTTCACCTCTTTAGCCACATCAAACAAGGAGAGCGCGCTAATTCCTAAGCGTTCATAATTAGCGAGGAACTTATCAACAAGCGGTCCCAGCTTACGAGGTGAAATTACAACATGGCTTTCTTCATTCAGCGTATATAAATCCAAGTTGTAGGTAGAAACAGTCGCTGGCAGCTGATTGACACGGACAGACGCGTCTTTACGGACATTAAAACCATTAAATGTTGAATTGTGATACAAGTTCAACAGACCAACGCTAGGATAAAGCTTACCGCCATTAGCGGTCAAAAAGGCGTTGAACTCTTTTAACTCTTTATCTGTGCCTACTTTCTTTTCCACTTTAGCCTGCTGAGGATAATCATGTTTGAGACCACCCTCCAGCCAGCCGTTATACTTAACAACAATATTATTGATCCCCTGATCCAGCAGACTCTGAACAATGGTTTCTGCTTGAGCGAAGGTAGTCAATGGATAGACTACATCGCGGGCTACACCGAGGACTGGTTTGCGCTTGTCAATAGCACCAATCAGTTCCAGGTAGAAGGGAATATGCTCCCCAGCATCCCGCTGTGTCAGCTGATACTTATCCACCAAGTATTGACGGTACACTTTTGCCATACCTAAGTAGTTGGCATCATCGCCAGCTAAGAAACTAAAGCGAATAGTGAAATCACCTTGGTGAATTCGTTCCTGGAACCGCCAGATCGCGCCCACTGATTCACGGCTGACTACACCAACAGGTGTAGCGGTAAATTCGGCATATATGCGGTTATAATTATGGATTTTCTCGGAAATATCTGCTCGGATGGTCCCCAGCGCTGCACCTTCCTCAATAATGGCAAAGAAGGCTTGATCTCCTTGAACCATACCAAAAACTGGTAAACGCATACTCTCAGGAAACATTGTTCTGGTGCTAGGTGGATCCAAAGCGTTATCATAGCCGTAAATATACTCACCAGTAGTGGGACCAAAGGCTGAGTTGCTAACCCGCCCATTGTTCAGGTAAATTAGTGCACCAGAACCATCGGGTACTAACATATAACCTTCTTTATCCAGGCCAGCACTTCCAAAATACTCAAGCACTGCTATCCGTTGTACAGGAATTGTATGCTTGATACCTTTGCTGTCCACCACGTCAATCGGGTATTTAATCTCCCCTGATGGTACCCGGACCAACAAGTTGGGACCATCAATGGTGTATTCAATTGGTATAAAGAAAACTTCAATGTTTTCAAGGTGCGGGTCAAGGCCATACATTTCATGGTCGTCAATGACATCAATCGGTGTCAGGTCAACACGTTCGAAAATGTTCTTAATATCCTGGATAACAAATCCACCAACATCTTTGAGGACATAAGTAGGATTATCAATCAACTGCTCCAGATCTTTTAAGCGGACATCTTCGACTTTTATCAAGTCGCCCCGATTTTTCTGAACTGCATAGAGCAAACGCCAAATAATATCCTGCCTTTGCTTATCCACCCGCTGCTGCGCCCGCTTGAGATCCCTATCTAACCGGTCTCTCTGAGTTGTAAGGCTGGTATCACCAGCCTCAATTGCAGCATTCATCTCGGCTAATCTCTGAGCGTCTTCTTCAATCTGCGCTAACGACGCCAGGTAATCGGGATTCATAATTTCGACTGTGTAGTTCCCAAAAACCGCCTGCATATTCAAACCAGAGATCTTTTCCTGCTCACGATCACCCAACGGAACTAATTTGACTAAGTTATAAGCGTCCAAGATGTAATCGCGGTCCTTGAGGTTATCAATCCTGGCAAGAATGAAGTCATGCATTCTTTCATGACTAATCATTACTGGAAGGTAATACTCATTGCGCCATTCTTCCACAATGGTGTACTCCACGCGGACACCTTTTTCAATGTACCGATAATCATATTGGTTGTACTGGACACTGTACTTATAACTATCCTTTTCTGTACCCGAACCAGCACCATGATAAATCACTATCTGACTACTGAGCCGATCACGGACTGCTGCTCTCGCTGTATTGCGATCCTGCGGATTGGAATACCACATCTTGTCGTTGACCAGATCATGAACAGCAATCTCAGTGGTCTTAGGATTAAAATATAAAGCGAGGTAGTCATTTTGCGCGACAAGTTCAAAACCATTTAAACTAGCACTAACAGTGGCGGATAACAAAACCACTATGCACAAACAGGCGCCAACTGTAATAGCTCTCATGCGATGCATTGTCCTGCCTCCTAATCGAGAAAATATGCACTGGCTAACTGGTGCACTTAATGCAGTCTATAGGCAAATTCACTGTACAATTCCGTGACAAACTGCAACAGCAGGTCAATTACCATAAAGAATAACAAGGATACAAAGATCACCGCAGCTATGCCCACAATAATCGCTAGCACAATCAGAAGTGTCTTGGTCATCTCGTAATCGTGTGTCACCATTGTACCCAACACAAGCAGCGCGACAGCCCAAAGTGCACCAACAGTAAGCGCCAAGTACAAGAATGAACCTTCCTCTAGAGTTAAGAAATTGCTGATGATGATCGCAGGAATGTAAACAAGGATAATTGGTGTCAATGCATATGCACTGGCAATATATATATCCCGCATTGTACCTTTACCATCCATCAGAGTCGTCAGTGACCAGTTGACAACACACCAGATAAAGAATGGGATGGCCACGCTAGCAATTTCGATATAGATATTCAGGGTATCAGGCTTGTTTGTATTGAAAACATATCCCAAATATTGTCTGAGAAAGACATAAGTCAAGACTACAAGTACTAGAATGACTGTTGCAGCAGAAGCATTGCCGCGTTTCTCATGCTTCAAATCCCAGAAACCGTCAAACGGATGGAAAGCAACATGCTTAGCATATTTTAATGCTTGCCAGGTTTGGCGGAGATAACGGTAAATACGATTATTCTGCACCCGTTCACTGGCGATCCAACGATACAGCCTGCTTCGATGCCATCCACTGCGTATCCGGCTCTTCAACTGGAACTTGCCAGCAAGATATCCAGCTAAAATTATGATAACAACAGCGCTCATAATATAGCTGAAACGTTCGTCGATCACTGCCCGACGATAGCGGTAAAAAGCATCGGAATAACCTTCTCGATTATTACCCAGCTTGAAGTACTGCATAGCTGCAATATAATCTTTTGGATCCGTACCTTTTGTAATTGCTTGGTCCAGCAGATTTTTGCCAATTCCTACATAAGCAAGTTCATTATTAGCATTCCGCGCTAATACCTGACGCCAAAGTTCAGTCGCTCCAGCGAAATCACCACGTTCATAAGCACCGAGCGCTTCATGAATCAGCATTGCATACTCAGTGGGATCGAATACTGTAATACGATTCAACCCAGCGTCCACTACCAACAAACGATCGCCAACCGCCGCTAAGGCAGTAGCTGTCTGTACCAAGCCTGCGCCTTGTCCTGTGCCACCAAATACATACAAGAAATCACCATTGGCGCTATATGTATAAATTCTGCCACGGCGCCGGCACAGTACGGAATACATACCATTTTCTCGAGTAGCCACATCAACAAGCATCGACGGTCCGCTGGTGGCATCAGTTGATAAGTAGTCTCTAATCCGTACTTCACCCATCGGCGGATGCACACCGCCCCGGTTCAGGACATCAATTCCCCGGGGATTCAGCCGGCGAATCCGCTGTTCGGGAATAATTTCACCGCCAGAAATCGTGGTAAAGATCAGCCCATCAGCATCCAGATCCATGTTACTATACTCTGTCGGCAAGAAGCTGCGGCTGCGCTTACGCTGTTCATCAGAAGAAATTACTGACCAGAAGTAATCCCACCAGCTGGGATTTACACTTGGTGCCCCAATAAAACCGCGGAAACTGCCATCCATATCTAGCTGCAGTATTCCTTCATACAAACCATCGACGATTACATAAATGCGGTCTAATTTATCCACAAGAATTTTGTTGGGACGGAAGCGGAAATGATCGGGAAACATGGTTTCGTATCCCACATGCGGGGAGGTTACCTCTTTGACAAAATTTCCTTCCGCGTCCAAACAAACAATTCGGTTGTTGCCTTTATCTGCAATCCATAGCTGCCCATATTTATCAACACATACACCATATGGGCTGGACAAGCTATCCTTCTGCCCATCTTTCTGGAACTGCTGAATCACCTGTACAACATTAAACTGTAAGTCTGTCTTGATAATGCGATTATTGCCTGTATCGACGATATAAATAGCATCTCCAGCTGTATAAACGTCTTGTGGCGACTTTAGTTCACCTACGCCCAAATCTGCACCATATATGATTCTGCTGGGAACATAGGCGTGAGGTGCCGGGACTGCTGTTTTGTAATAATCAATGTAGTAACTGCTGTACATAACCGCGCCAGCGGTATTGGAAATTGTTAAAAGCGAAACGACTAAAACAAAAAAGGTTATGATTTTAGTATCGAGTTTCAAATCATTTCCCCCAAATTATAAGATGATTACAAGTTTGCATGATGAGTCAGATCATACGCTTTGCGAAACTCCTGCATGGTAATGCCTTCATACTGTTTGAACATTCGCATAAGGTACTTATCATCGGTAAATCCCAATTGATAAGCAATCTCCTTATTGCTCAGGTTGGAACTATACAGCAACTCTTTTGCTTTGTCGATTTTACAGATATTGATATATTTTTGGACAGGCACCCCCAACTCTTGGCGAAACCAGCGTGTCAGGTAGTTCTTGTTATAACCAAACTCAGTGGCAATATTGTCCAGGGTTAAAGGCTTCTCAATATTGGCTTTGATCCAGCTGGCAATTTTGTAAATCTGTCCTGATTGACGACGCTGAGTTTCTTGCATACTCTGCCGGACCACTTGTTCCGACATCTCAATAAGTAAAGAAGTTAAAAGGTAGTTTAAAGACTGTTTGGTATAATAATTGGAATTAGCAACATGCAGCAGTTGATGGACGATGATACAGATCCGCGGCAGATTAGTAAACTTGAAGAGGTCCGGAACAATGACCAGATTGGTAAGTCGGTCCCGTTCAGAAAACAATGTATTGATGTTAGGATCTGTGCTAATCAGTGACTGCGAAACGTTTTTACATCGAAATTGAATCCGATAGAATGAAGCCTCTTTTTTTGATGGCCGATAACAGTTGTATACCTGCCCTGGCAGCAGCAACAAAGAATACCCCTGCACTAACGTGTAGGAATCACGACTGTTTACATCAGTCACAAACACCGTTCCATCTGCCCCCAGCAAGATATTAAAATCGTTATCCTCGGAATAAACCCATTCGTGTGGGGGCAAGACGTGAGTAGCACTGACAAACTCAATTGGATTTTGGATATCCATACATAAGATCAGCATAGCCACCACCAGAGCCTTATTTAGAATTACCTGGTTCAGTGTGTTAACGAAAACTTTCCTTAATATTATTGTATTATTTACCTTGGCCCAACGAAAGTGTAGAAACGAAAATAATTGCTGGATAATATTTACATACAAAACGGTTGTATCAGGTTGAGAAAGGACCAAATTTGTACACAGATGCAAATTTGGTCCTTTTAACTCATCTGTTGTTAAAGATCTCATCAAACCGTGTCTGCATCATGCTCTTGATCGATGCAGTTGTTGCTTTAGGATCTTTGTTGCCAAAGATCAAATCACCAAAGAATCCACGATAATCGGAGATAAAGAAGTCATTGAAGTAAGGCGCAAGCCGCAGGTTGCTAATTAAACCGCGATAGATTTCCAAGTCTCTGCGATCATTGACATAGCGAGCAAAGTCATTAACTAACCTTTCTTCAGGATCATCGATTACGTAGTCATAAGATGCCATGTACAAAGCATTGTACAGTTCAATTAAAGCTCTAGGATCATGCTTGGTGGTAACCGGAATTGTCCAGTTCCAGTTCCAGGCTGAATAGGAATAGATTTGGCCAGGATCGCCATTAGGTCCAGCTGGATATGGCAGTATGCCTGCATCATCTTTCATCCACTGAGGATCACCACAGTAGAAGAACCACCATGGATGGGTCAAAGCCATTGCCCGTTCACCCCACAAGAAGGTAAACATGTTCTCTGGTATAGCAGTTTTGTCTACGTGAATAAGAGTTTGTAAAAATTCAATGGCTTCAATTGCTTCAGGTTCATCCAAAGTGTATACGACTCTGCCGTCTATGTACTTGCCTATAGCTGCATTGTTTGATGCAAGCAGAGCGCCAATTTGCTCAACTGCACCAGCGCTCTCATCAATACTGATCCCGTATTGATCAATGATACCATCGCCATCGGTATCACGAGTTGCAGCCTTAGCAATCTCTCTCAGTGTATCCCAAGTCCACTGGCCACTTTCAATCAACTCGTATGGATCAGGCAACCCATCCCGTTCCCATAACGTTTTGTTCCAGAAAATAGCCCAGCCGCCAACATCGATTAAGGAGAAGCCATAAAGCTTGTCGCCAAACATGAAGTGTTCCCGAGCTTGATATACTCTGGGAATGTTTTCCCAGTATTCTTCATCTAAAATGTCATTAAGAGGAGTGAGTAAGCCCTCTGCAGCAATTTGGAAGAACGCTCTTTCCCGGTCTAGTAATTGAATATCCGCAACCGGATCACCAGCAAGAACGTTAGCAATAAAAGTCTGTGGATTGTAAGGTGAATCATCGTAAACCCACTCAATCTTTACATTAAACATTTCTTCCACATCTCTAATGTGACCCAGACCGCGGGCATCTTCAAAGTTGATACCAAATGTGGAGCTATCAGGGAATGTGCCTGAAATCCTCACTGTTTGCCCGCCAAAATCATAGGGTGCTGCTGATACTACCGCATTGATGACAACAAAAACCATGAGACAAAAAACTACTAAACAAGTCCTTCGCATTAAAGCACCTCCTATTGATTTCCACCATTTTCGCATTTGTTATTTTTGCCCGAAGTTTGTTACGACTGAAGCAACGATATATACTTCTTGTTAATTCCAATTATAAAGTATATCGATTGCTGTGTAAGTACATTACAAATTAAAATTAGGGGATTATATTGACTAAATTTATGCATTGGATTTTACAACGGATTTTACAACTTGTTTATATTTTCCACTCAATGTATTCCTTCTGTTACTTACACGTCTGAATTGCCTTCGTTATAATGGAATTAGCTCTGTCAGCACTTGCAGAGGGCAGCAGAAAGGGGAGTATATAATGTTAGCAAGTACACCACCCATGGGTTGGAACTCGTGGAACACATTTGGTTACGACATTAATGAGCAATTAATCAAAGAAATTGCTGACGCAATGGTAGCAGAAGGTTTAAAAGATGCAGGTTATGAATACGTGGTAATTGACGACTGCTGGAGCCTAATGGAACGTGATGCACAAGGAAGACTGGTGCCAGATCCAGAAAAGTTCCCCAGCGGAATGAAAGCACTAAGTGACTATGTCCACAGCAAGGGCTTAAAGTTTGGTATATATTCCTGCGCAGGCAGCAAGACATGCCAAATGTATCCTGGAAGCCTTGACCATGAATTTATCGACGCTGCAACTTTTGCTGAGTGGGGAGTTGACTTCCTCAAGTACGACTACTGCTTTAAACCCCACGATATCGATGGCAAATTGTTGTACAGACGGATGGCAATGGCATTAAGAAACTGTGGCCGGGACATTCTGTTCAGTGCCTGCAACTGGGGACAAGATGAATCCTATAAATGGATGCGCTCCGCAGGAGCACATATGTGGCGCTCCACCGGCGATATTCAAGACAATTGGGAGTCAATCAAAAATATCGCCCTCAGTCAGCTTGGCCAGGAATGCTATAGCGGTCCATACTGCTTCAACGATATCGACATGCTGGTTGTAGGTATGTATGGCAAAGGCAATGTTGCTTTAGGCGGATGTACCGATGAAGAATACAAAACACACTTCTCTGTTTGGTGCTTCATGAATTCGCCGCTGATGATTGGCTGCGATATACGGAGCATGAGCCCAGCTACGAAAGCAATCCTCACCAATAAAGAACTGATTGCAATCAACCAAGATCCAGAAGGACGTCAAGCATATACCGTTTATGGCTGGTATAATAAAAACATTATCCACTATATCAAGCCATTAGCCAATGGTGATTATGGTATCTGCTCTGTAAACTATGGTGATAAGAAGGCATGGGCACACCTGGAATTCTGGGATATGGGTCTGCCAACATTAGCTGGATATGGCCTTGAACTCCGCGAATTATGGACTGGTGAAAACTTAGGCGTCAAGACAGAATCGTTCACAACTTCCATTGAACCACACAGCTGCAAAGTCTACCGCGCTAAAGTTGTAAAAGTAAAATAACCTGCCTACAAAGCTAAAGGGACAGTTCCCCCGCATCACACCCCAACTGCCCCTTTGGCTTTTTTAATTTTATTTAATAGAAGGATTTGTACTTGACACTGAAATCTTGCAGTGTAAACTCTGGTTGGGTACCAGTATTTCTGTTTCTTGGCATTGTCAGCTCAAGATATAAATACTCTTCATCCTTGAACATTTGAATAATACCTCTAGGAATGGTAACAGATACAGTTTCGCTGCGCAATACACCGGACCAAATTTCTGTGCTGAACACCCCAGGCATATTCACTTTAAGGCTGATCAATCCATTTCCAATAAGTTCACAGTAATATCCAATAGTATCTTTGAATATCGCTGTAGGAATCTGATAGATGATTGATGAACCTTCTCTAAACTTAGCAGTCCCATTATCCCATTCAACATTGGTTTGATTGGAAATATATGCTGAGTCGCTGCCATTTTGAAGAGAGATTGTTTCCTCCTGGACTACCAGGTAGTGAATTGGAATATGGAACACTTCGTTAATGCCTTCCCCAGAGATAGTCAGCTCAATTGCTGTGTCAGCTTTGGTAATTGGGATCCAGCTCCCATAAAACGCATGTCCGGCCCAGCCGATTGACCAGCGGATCTGCCGTGGCATGCGGATATTGGCATGGCGAGTGTAGCTATCTTCTTCAAGTGTAATAATCTTGTCGCCAATTTTGGCAGTGACGGTTAATCCTTCGATAAACAAGCCGCGATCACGCACCCGCACAGGTAGGTAGACCTCCCGTTCTTCCCGATCGGTAATGATGGATATGCTCGAAAACAACGGTTCAATGATTAAATCCTCGCGCGGAGGAACAAGTCTGCCATATTTTTGGGCAAGTTCCAGATAAAGTTCACGTGGCTGCTGCCGGTGCGCCCAGGCATCAACAGTCAACTGCATTGTCTTCCCCGGATATTCCAACGGCCCGCCTTTCTTGTGCAAAATAGCTTCATCATAGCTCTTCCAAGGCTCAAACAAGTCTGGTTCCAGCTCTAAAATGGCTTCCAAAAGCTGTGGCTGAAAATCCGCATGAGGGAAACCATCAATAGGTGGCTCAGTCACGATCTTATGCCCGGTATGGTAAAAAAGGCTTTCATAGGTATGCTGAGCTTCATGAGCCATGACCATAAGAATACCTTCAGAACCTTCACCATATGCACTGACACTAAACGACATGAAGGGAGTCACATCCGGTCCTGTCATCGACGCTCCGCCGTAGGCTTGGAAAGCGTCGGCACGGTTTTCCCATGACCATAAAGACCACACGAGATCATAATTACTAGGATTTATCCCAAATTTCCTGAGATTGTACCACACATTGTCTGGCGAAAGCCAAAATGCATTGGTATCCATTTCTTGAATGTCTTTGCGCTGAAGCAGTTCATCAGATATTAAAAGATGATAGGTCTGGTGCATAGTGTGCCCGATCACCTGTTCAATCCAATCCCGGTAATTGACAATGTCTTTGGTAACATAATACTCCTGTTTCTGATCCCATTTGCGAGTAAAAGTGTTGGTGTAGATGGGGATCAGCACATCCAACCCTAAACGCTCACCTTCAGAAGGCAGGTAAGCTTCTCCATTTCCTGAACCAAGACCAACATGGTGGATGAATGGGTCAGCATACTCAATACCTGGTATTTGGATATCGCTGATGGAAAGGGATAAACCGACAGGATCAGACATGTCGATGCGCACATGTCTGCCAGTCTGTTTCGCAAAGGTGATCTTGTCAATGTTTCCTGGCTCCATTGTTTCCCTGCTCAGTGCGTCAACAACAACCCAGTTTTCCCCGTCATCAGAAACACTAATCTGGATCGTTGCCGCGCGTGTGTTCTTATTGAACCAGTCAATGATAACTCCGGAAACAGGAATTTCCTGTGGAAAAATCAATTCAATCCACTGCGGGCTGTCAGTAGTTTTACTGGTCCAACGTGTTGCGTGATTCTGGTCTATTACATTATGTGGATCCGTTGACAGCTGCAGGACACTTGATGCTTTCACTTCAACCTGCCTGGGCGGTATATAAATGACTGACTGGGCAAAAACACTTGTACCGCTGATCAGCAGCAGGCATAAAGCTGTAATCAAAATAAGTCTGGTCACTGCTTTTTACCTCCTTGATAGCATACGCGGCTTCTGGAATTACCAGAAGCCGCTTCGCGCAATCAAATACTTACCAGTTATTTTACCTTTTTAAGCTTCGCGCGGTAGACTTTGCAGCAATGTGGTTCAAGCGCTGTCATATAGGATTCAGTATGTACACCAAGGTTTTCGCCAGTCCAAAGATCTATCAGCTCGAAGCCATATCCTGAAGCAGTTGGCAAACCCATATCCCAGAACTCCAGATGGGCCCAGGCGCTGGAATCACTAAAGTTTACTGAGCAGATGGCATAATCACCGCCGAACAATGGCTTGATATAGTGATAAACATCTCTGTTCAGCCATCCTTGAATAGTGTAGGCTTGACGCCCCTCTGGATCCTGGTTGATCGCGATTAGTTCTTTATTTAGTAAAATCGATCTGGTAGCTTCATTCATGTTCCGTACATCACAGCCAATCATCAATGGTGAGTTCATGATACACCAGAGTGAGAAGTGGGTTTTGTACTCTTCATCAGTACAGCCGCCCAATGCAACATTGCCTCTGTTGTACATGCCCACAACCAGCATATCCATGTCGTTATAACAATAGGGGCCACTGTAGCATTCTTTGCCTAGCTGCTGCAGTGCTATTTTTTTAATCGATTCCCAGTTATCGCAGATATCGTAAGTAGAACGCCACATGTGGGCACCAGCAGAGCGCATCCACTGCTGAGAATCATCTATACCCCAATTGCATGCACTGAACAGGATTTCTCGGCCGCAGTTGCGCAAGGCCATCGCCATACGCCGATATAGGAGTTTGCCGTCTAAATCCCGAGGTTTGTAACAGTAGTCATACTTGAGAAAATCGATTCCCCATTCAGCAAAAGTCTCAGCGTCAATGAATTCGTATTCAAAACTGCCTGGATAGCCTGCACAGGTCTTTACACCAGCACAAGAATAAATACCAAGTTTTAAACCTTTACTGTGGATGTAGTCGCTGAGCGCTTTCATACCACTGGGAAATTTTTCGGGGTCAGGCACCAGTCTGCCATTCTCGTCCCGTTTTTTCAGACTCCAACAATCATCGATAACAACATAGATGTAGCCTGCGTCCCTAAGCCCGGTTTCGACCATAGCATCGGCAGCTTCCCGGACAATCTGTTCGTTGATATCGGGGCCAAAGGTGTTCCAGCAGTTCCACCCCATCGGCGGTGTTTGCTTAATCATTTAAATACAAGCTCCTTTCCAGACATCAGGATAGTAAAGTTATTTCTGCTTAAAGATTTCGTCCAGGTTAGCCTGAACAGCATCTTTTACAGATGCAATTGCGGCAGCTGCATATTGGCCCTCTTCAATGATGTTTCTATGGAACGTGAAAATATCTGGGAAGAAGAATTCATTAAAGTAAGGAGCTAACCGGAGATTGTTGATCATATCACGGTAAATATCCAAATCTCTTCTGTCATTGACATAAACGGCAAATTCATTGACCAGGCGATCCTCGGGTTCATCGATCACGTAATCATATGATGCTTGATGAAGTGCATTGTAAAGTTCAATCAAGGCTGCAGGATCATATTGGGTTGTTACAGGAATTACCCAGTTCCAGTTGGTGGATGAATAGCTAGCATATTGTCCCGGAGTACCATTTGGACCAATGGGGTGAGGAATAATTCCAGCTTCATCGGTCATGTACTGAGGATCGGCGCAGTAACCAAACCACCATGGATGGGAGAAACAGAAAGCTCTGTTACCTTGGAAGAAGGTCCACTGGCTTTCAAAGACAACACTCTTATCTTCAAAAACCATGGCTTGGAGGAATTCATAAGCTTGAATTGCTTCTGGCTGGTCAAGTGTGAAAACAACTTTACCATCAATCAGTTTAGCAATTGCTGCATTATTTGTCGCCAGCAAAGCAGCTATAGCTTCAGCACTACCATTGCCATCGGCGATACTGATACCATATTGGTCGATGATACCGTCACCATCTGTATCTTTGGTAGCCATAGCCGCGATCTTACGCAGATTGTCCCAGGTCCATTCGCCGCTGTAGTATAACTCATATAGATCTGGCAGCCCTTCCCGCTCAAACAAGCTCTTGTTCCAATAGATACACCAACCAGTAACATCTACTTTGGAGAAGCCATAAATGTGATTACCAAAGCGCCAGTGTTCTACTGCTTTATAGACATCGGGAATATTCTCCAGGTATTCTTCGGTGATGATATCATCCAAAGGTATGAGCAAACCTTCAGCAGCTATCTTAAAGAACGCTCGTTCGCGGTCTAACACTTGAATATCTGCTACTGGGTCACCAGCGAGAATGTTGGCAATAAAGGTGTCAGGATTGTAAGGTGAATCGTCAATAACCCATTCAATTTTGACGTTGAACATTTCTTCCACTTCTTGTAAATGCCCCAGACCCCGAGCATCCTCAAAGTTGATGCCGAAGGTAGCAGCATTCGGGAAAGTTCCGGATATTCTCACTGTTTGGCCGTCGAAATCATAGGGTGCTGCTGCAGCCAAAGAAACGATAAGCAGCATCAGCATACCAGCAGTCAATCCACAACGCAAAACCTTACACACTGAAACCATCCTCCTTTAAGAATTTTGCCTTCCTGAACATGCACATTTTAGGTATAAATGTCCTGCAGGATCCTTTTCACCCCTCCTTTATCTGCGGAATCGTTACACAAACGTTATAAAAGTTAATAAATCTATTCTTGTCATTATTATATTGTTTTGAACTTTTTCTGTAAGTACACAAATACACAAAATTACTAGACAATATAAACCAACATTGATAGATAGGGGTCAGACCCCTCAAAAAAAGGCTCGGGCACATGAGCCCGAGCCTGGATTATACTTTATTTCCAATTACGTTTACCTGATTCATAAATTGCGCAAATCAATTCTTGAGTTTTTACCGCTTCTTTGCCAGTGATGTCCGGTTCAATGCCTTTAGCTAAAGCTTGATAGTAATTAGTGATCTGCTTGACATGGCTGACACCCCAATAGTACTTGACATTGCCATAGTCAATCCACTCATTGGGATTTGGCCCAGCTTTAAACTCACGTCCGTCATTGAGGGTGACAATTCCAGTGTCTGCAGAAATCTTAGCAATACCTTTCTCACAGTATAGTTCAATTTCGATCGGCGCATCGTAGCCGTAGAAATTAGTGGCATAGAAACAGGTCAAAACACCATTCTTGTACCTGATTACACCTTCAGCAGCGTCTTCTACATCAATCTTGACATGAGTGCGGTTATGAATACTAGCATCCACGAATTCTACTTCACTATTAATCAACCAACGGGTGAGATCAAGGGTATGAATTGCCTGATCAATTATTACCCCGCCGCCTTCTTTATCCCAAGTACCCTTCCAATCGCTCTTGGAGTAGTATTCGTCGGTACGTTTCCATGTCACCCATAATTTACTGGAAATGATTTTGCCCAACTCACCCGATTCCAGCATTAATTTCACTAACTGAGAACCAGGATTGTAGCGGTTCTGGAAAATAACACCAAGCACGACACCATTCTTCTCAGCAGCGTCAATCATGGCATAAGCGTCTTCTAAAGTAATGGACATGGGTTTTTCCGTTAACACATTGACACCATTGTTCGCTGCGAAGATCGTCATTGGGGCATGCAGGTAATGAGGGGTGCAGATGTGGACTACATCCAAGTTTTCCTTTGCGATCATTTCCTGGTAATCCAGGTAGTACGCGCAGTTATACTCTTCTGCACGTCTTTTAGCCCGTTCTTCCTTGATGTCACATACAGCTACTAGCTTGGCGTTTTCTTGTTTGGTAATTGATACGCTGTGCATGGGAAAAATACTGCCACAGCCAATGATGCCTGCTCGATATTGCTTCATCTGAAAAGACCTCCACTAAGCCCACCAGATGGCACCGGTGGATTCCGAAATCAATACTTCTTGCAGAAGCGCAACTGCTTTACGCAAGCCCTCGTTAGGGCTCATCAAACTATCTTCATGTTCGATGCTCATTACATAATCATAACCTACTAACCGCAGGTTGCTGACAATGTCTTTCCAATACTGAACGTCATTTCCATAGCCGATGGTTCTGAAGATCCAGGAGCGATGAATCTCATCGCTGTAATGCTTGGTATCCAGCACACCATTTACACCACAATTGATCGGGTCAATTTTAGTATCCTTAGCATGGAAATGGAAAATAGCTGGTCCCAACGCCCGAATGGCAGCAACTGGATTAATACCCTGCCAAATCAGGTGGCTGGGGTCAAAGTTGGCACCAATTGTCTCGCCAACAGCATTACGCAACTTCAGTAAGGTCTCTGGGTTGTAGACACAGAAACCAGGGTGCATCTCCAAAGCAATTTTAGTAACACCATGATCTTGAGCAAATTTAGCAGTCTTTTCCCAGTAAGGAATCAGAACGTCATTCCATTGATAATCCAGGATATCCAGAAAATCAGGCGGCCATGGACAAGTTACCCAGTTTGGAGTCTGATCCTGCGGGCTGCCGCCAGGACAACCAGAAAAAGTATTAATGACCTCAACTCCAAGCTTTTCTGCTAACTGCACTGCCTTCATGAAATCCTCCTGATAGCTGGCAGCTATGGCCGGATTAGGATGAACGGGATTGCCATGGCAGCTTAAAGCACTAATGGTCAGATTATATTTCTTAAAAAGATCCACAAAAGCATTAAATTGCTTTTCATCGGTCAGCAATTTTTCAGGATCACAGTGCGCCTTTCCTGGGAACCCGCCGCAGCCAATTTCCACCGCTTGTACCCCTAAGCCGCTGAGGTACTGCAGCGCCATCTCTAAGCTTTTATCACCGAGCAAAACTGTAAATACACCCAGCTTCATCTTTGCTCACTCCTCAAAGTATACTGGCTGCCCAGTCTGGGCCGACTTATAGATGGCTTCAAGAATCTGTGTTACTACCATAGCCTGCTCCGGTTCAACGACTAATGGATCACCTTTCAAAATGGCGTTATAGAAAGTGCGTGCTTCTTTTTCACTGGGATCGGTGCCTTCACCTGAATAGAAATCAACACCGCTAGCACCAAGCTGTGGTGTTTCAATATAGTGCCTGCCGTATTTCTGACTGTTAATCCGCAGGCCATTGTGCATATCCGCACCACCTAAAGTGCCGCAGAGAGTTGTTTTAGCTTCACCAATCTCCAAAGTGTTCAAAGCCCAGCTGGATTCCAGGAAAATTGTAGCGCCGTTTTTCATGACAATGAAACCAAAAGCAGAATCTTCCACAGTGAATTTATTTGTATCCCAGGGGCCGAGAGAATTCGCTAAACACTTGTCATGGTTATCAGCCAGCTTACGGTAAGTTGTACCCACCACATATTTTGGCTGGTAGTTATCCATCATCCATAAAGTTAGATCTAGAGAGTGGGTCCCGATATCAATCAATGGGCCGCCACCTTGAGCTTCCGCATCCAAAAAGACCCCCCAAGTCGGTACAGCGGCTCTGCGGACAGCATGAGCTTTGGCAAAATAGATCTCACCTAACTCGCCATTACGACAAGCTGCATAAAGATATTCAACATCCGCACGATACCGGTTTTGATACCCAATCGTCAGGATTTTACCTGTCCTTTTAGCTGCATCCACCATAGCCTTGGCCTCAGCGCCAGTAATAGCCATGGGCTTTTCACACATGACATGCTTGCCAGCTTCCAAAGCAGCGACGGTCATGGGCGCATGCAAGTTGTTTGGCGTCAAAATGTGCACAACATCAATACTGGGATCAGCCAATAATTCCCGGTAGTCAACATAAACCTTGGCATCTGGCGTTCCATAATTGGCTGCCGCTGCTTCTGCCCGCTCAACGATGATGTCGCAAAACGCCACCATTTCCGCTTCAGGTATTTTAGCAATTGATGGCATATGTTTGCCATTGGCAATACCACCACAACCAATAATCCCTACTTTGAGCTTCTCCATGCTCCCAACCTCACTTTTTGTTAGAATATAAAGCGTTTAATGTACTCAATGGTGAAGTCGAGTCCTTTTTCACCCAGCTCACCAACCCAAGTCACAGAATGAGGTTCAATACTTAAACCACCATTATACCCTTGGGCATACAAAATGGATAATACCGCTCCCCAATTTATCTGATCCATACCTGCCGGCGGATCGTCATAGCGCTCTCCCTTGATCGCCAAGGAACCTTTAACATGGAAATGATAAATCCGTTTCCCCCAGTCACGAATCTCCTGTAGATAATCACCGCCATCATAGACGCAGTGGCTTGGGTCATACTTGATACCCAATTTCGGCAGATGCCCTAAAATCAATTCCCATGAACGCGGCTCGACAATCCAGTTGTTCCAGCGACAGTTGTACATTGCTAAACGCACACCATAATCATCTGCTGTATTTAAAAGTTTAGAGAGGTATTCAATCGCTAAAGTGGCATTGGCATATAAAGACATATTCTCAAGGTAATTGACACCGCACACATAGTTAGGGCAATTTAACTCACTTGCAGCCTGAATAAGACGTTGGTTGTTCTCCAGCTCCTCTAGAATCACTTCTCCATTGGCAGTAAACTTGTCAGTTGCCCAGCGGCCAATCGACTGTACTTTGACTCCATACTGTTTCTGCCATTCCTTAATCTGTGGTACCAGTTGAAAGAAAGAGTCTAAATCATAACCGACATTGAGACAAAACTCCACAAAAGATAAACCTTTGTCCCTTGCTGCCTTAAAACTATTTTCGGAAACATCGGCAATCATGCCCAGTAACACAAAAGACACCTCCACCCATTGGCTATATGTAAAACCTGTGTAAATTAATCATAGCCTATTGGCAATTAAATTGTAAGTATAAAATAGTTTGAATTAGTGGACTATATGGACCATAATAAAAAATCCTTGGGTAAGAACCTCACCCAAGGTCCAAACTCAGTTGTTCATGCAGTATTTGGCTTTTGCGGATCATGTTGGACTGAAATTCCTTAAACAATAGAGCGCGTTCCCAATCCCCAAGCTTGGAAATAGTGACAGCTTTCTCCGTCACATGATAATCTATCGCTAATTTCTGCATCCAACGGTAGAGCCAGTCGATCAACCACATTTTACTCTGTTTGATTAAATACTGCTTGGTAGTCAGATCCATCCAAAGATCCCATACCACTACTGCTCTCTGCCAAAGCGCTTCGAGATCGATCACCAGCGGTTCATGGCGCAATGCCTGCGCCAAATGGGCTAAAAATGCAGCGCGGAATCTTTCCTGCAAACTGAGTAAACTCAGCTGATCAGGCGCTGATAGATGTAAATCGACAGGGATGAGATAGAGTGGGCGATAATCCTGATATTGACCACCATCCAACAGCTGCACCTCACCAAAATATCCGGGAAGCAGATTGCTGTAGCCAAAATTGATATAGACACCATCTGGTTTTTCAATCAGTTTCAGCTTGACAAAATCATTTGGAGATACCCACAGATCCTTGCTAGCATCTTTGTTGAGATCAGGCAGCGAATTGCTCAATAGAACCAATAATTCAGTGGGTCGTGTAGCAGCGGCTGTAATCACCAGGTATTCATCGGAATAGGTATGTTTGAGCACCAATTTTGTCATAAGATCCTGGCCTAAAGGTAACCGCGGACATATCCACTGGACTTGGTAGCCAACCGCATACAGAATAGGATTAATTCTGCTTTCCGCAGGTTGGGGCAAAGCCATCCAAAGCAACAGGTTGAGCTGAAACAACGGATCACTGATTAAACCAGACACCTTACTTCCTCCTCTCAAGCAAGTGCTGCCGGATAATGTCCTGATACAGCCTGTTACCAATATATACATCAATGTTGGGCTCTAGCGCCATTTGAATATTGGTAACCAAGCGATGTATAGTGTTGCCGCAAGTGCCTGGCGGCAGGATAACAAGAAAGCGCTCTGGCGTCAATTCCAGGTAGATCTCTTGCCAAAGATGCAGATCCAAACCATAAACATGCACCAAGTTTTCATTAATATAAATAGGATTACCCCACAAACGAAAGGGTCCATAGCCCAACTCAAATGTATGCTTTATGAAGTATTGAAGCTTATCGATTGACAGAGGATCTTTAAAGATGATTTGCACCGGAAGTCCGTTTAGACAATAACCCTCTCCACCAACGGAAAGACGGTTGGGTTCAGCATCTAACCACACCATTTTTTCTAAGGTTTCGGTTATAGCAGCATAGTTGGCACAAACATCGCAAATCTGCTGGTAATGATCTAAAAAGCTGTTGCTGCGGTTGGTGACTTTCCCATTATAAAAGAAATCATGCCCGCCAATTCCGTTGAAAGCTGGAAAACGCAAGGCGCTTATGGCACGGAAAGATGGCAATGTTTCCTGTAGCTTCGCTAACACCTCGTTGAGCACTGCCTTCTGCAGATTCAAAGTAGCCTTGGTACTTCGAGTTTCTACAAAAGATTCTTCAGATTCAGCAGGTGCGTCCAAGTGTTCGTCACTTAACGGCGGTCCAGCGAAGCGATCATGATAATCAAAACTGATGCGAATATAGCGGTGATCTTGATGCTGCGGTGCAATCCAAACTTCCCATAATTGATTGAACATAAGACCTGACAGCCACAGCTGATCTAAATAAATTGATCTCTTGACCAGCTGGGGAACAAATTTATCAACTTGTTCAGCTTTTTCGGTGGTATGAAACAACAAAAAACGATCACTGATTTTCTCCAAATAACCCATGAGCATTTGGTCTTCCGAATATACGGCTAGCAGCGCATCATCAAGTTCAACAATTTGACAGAAGTGATCCTGTACTGTGAAAATATCTGGATAGTTGCCTTTGACACCTGAGCTCTCTGCGAAAGTTTCAATCACATAGGTCTTCAACAATGGAGCTAATGTCTTGCGCTCATCTATTTCCTGGCTGCGGTCTTCGGAGTAGGCTTTTAAGTACTGCAGCAATTCCTCCCGGCTTCTTACTTGCTGCATCTTGCACACCTCCTGTTGCTTATTTACGCGACCAGCGTTCAGCATGCTGGTACTTGGCCACATCAGCCAAAACAACGATTGAAGATTTTGATATTTCTCCCGCTGCTTGACTCATGCTTCTGTTTCTAAAAGAACTCGTCAAGCAGCTGGTAATACTCGATTTTGGCGTAATCAATCTGGGTAAGCCCATATTCTGCAAATAATAAAGGTACGAACTTGGCATCAAAATTTCTGGTAAGACTGCGCGCAGCCAAGGCCAGATCCTGATACCGATCAGCAATGCCACCGCGGCTCCAATCAATAAAGCCGCTGATATCTCCATCCTTTATAAGCACATTAGGCAAACAATAATCACCATGGGTGAACACCAAATCTTCAGCAGTTGGACGCAGTGCTAGTAGTTCCTCAAGTAGATCCTGAGCTTTGCGACCTTGACGCACAGCATCGAAATCATCTTCTCTGACTAACCCCTGAGCTGTGCGGTATGATGCGGTTTTAATATTCACAGATAAACTTTGATCAAACGGACAATCCTTGATATCAATGCTATGAATCATCCGCAAGCCCTTAGCCAAAAGCCGGACTAGCTGAGGTAAATCAGCAGCAAATACAGAGTCATAACTTGGTGTACCTTGGATCTCTGTCATCAGCAAATATTGATAACCACTATCATGGCAATAACAGAGTACCTGGGGCACTGGAAGCTTACCCTCCAGCCACTGCAGAACAGCAACTTCCCGCTCCAGACCCAACTGTAAATTCTGGGGGACTATTTTCAAGTAGCGATTGCCATCAGCACTGGTAAGGCGAAAGGTATAAGCACCGGATTCACCGACGGTAACCTGCTGCCATGTACAGATGCCAATATTTTTTCTTAGTTCCTCTGGGAGTTGCTCCACATGCCACTGCATTTTTCCTGCTCCCTCCTATGAACATTTATGCACCCGCTGCCAAGAATACCTTGCGCCGGGTTCTGCCTGATTCATAAATAGCGCAGACTAATTCTTGAGTTTTTATGGCATCCTTGGCGGTGACTTCTGGTTCTCTACCCTGCTCCAAAGATTGATAAAAATCCGTGATCTGCTTGATGTGGCTGACTCCCCAGTAACTTTTAGCTCCACCATAGTCAATCAACTCCTGTGAATCGGGTGCAGCCTGTAGTTGCTGGCCATCATAGAAGGTGATGACAGCTGTTTCGCTGACCATTTTGGCAATACCCTTTTCACAGTACAATTCAAGCTCTACCGGAGCATCGTACCCATAATAACTGACAGTCTGGAAACAAGTAATGGCACCACTTTGATACTTAATCAAACCTTCAGCAGAATCTTCCACTTCAATGTGGTTGTGCAGACGATTGCTAATGTTTGCATCAACATACTCAATTTCACTGTCTATAAACCAACAGGCTAGATCCAATGTGTGAATGGCTTGATTAATGATTACGCCACCACCTTCTTTACCCCAGGTTCCTCTCCAATCACTGCTGGAGTAATAGTCATTATTGCGGTGCCAGGCTAGTGTCAATCTGCTGGCAAGCACTTTACCTAACTGCCCAGATTCCAGTGTCTGTTTGATCAGCTGCGACCCTGGGTTAAAACGATTTTGGAAAATGACACTTAGGACCACCCGGTGCTGCTCGGCAGTATGAAGCATTCGCTGCGCATCGGCCACAGAAATAGCCATCGGTTTTTCCGTCAGAACATGTATGCCTTGCTCCATCGCAGCAATCGCCATCGGCGCATGTAAGTAATGGGGAGTACAGATATGAACAACGTCTAGTTGCTCCTGGGCAAGCATCTCTTGATAATCCCGATAATAAGCGCAGTTGTATAACTTAGCTTTCTCTTTGGCTAGTTCTTCCTTTATATCACAAACAGCAACCAGCTTAGCATTGTGTTGGCGAGCAATAGATTGACTGTGCATTGGAAAGATAGAACCGCAACCAATAATGCCAACTTTATACTGAGTCATTAATCCGGCCTCCAAAAAGTGAAAACATTCACTTCAAATATGCTTCTATTTATGAGTATAAAATAGGAAGGTGGAAGACTCAATACTAAGGCTGCTGCGTAACTAATTTCAAATAAAAATGTAACTAGCTGAGCGGGTACAACTTTGACCACTCAGCTAGTTACATCGTAAAGGATTCCCTATGGCACTCAGTGATGCCAGGGGGACCCCCTCGGGCACGTTATATTAGTTAGACATCGAAACTAGAAATTCCTTCTTTTCTAATTAAATTTTTTGCATAATTTTTATTTGTTCGGTTTTGAAAGTTATACGCGACTTTCCTGATTCACAACGTCAAGTAAATAATTAAGAACACCCTGGCGCAGTTCGGGCCGTTTCAGAGCAAAATCGATAGTAGCCTGGATAAAACCTAACTTATCGCCTACATCATATCTGCGGCCTTCAAAAACATAAGCATACATGGCTTCTTTCAAAGCTAATTCTTTGAGAGCGTCAGTTAACTGGATTTCACCACCCTTGCCAGGCTGCGTATGCTCCAGGATTTCAAAGATGGTTGGATTGATAATATATCTGCCAAGGATTGCTACATTGGAAGGAGCTTCTTCCACTGACGGCTTCTCCACCAGACCATTGACTCGATAGATATTGGGTTCGACCTGTTGACCATCGACAATACCATATTTATGGACATCTGTGTACGCCACTTGCTGGACACCAACAACCGATGTTTGATATTTGTCATATACATCGATCATCTGCTTGATCACCGGAGTCTGGGCATCGACAATATCATCACCTAACAAGACAGCAAATGGCTCATCGCCAATAAAGCTTTTGGCACACAGAATAGCGTGGCCTAAACCTTTTGGTTCTTTTTGACGGATGTAATATATATCAACCATGTCGGATATGGCTCTTACCTGTTCGAGCATATCAAAGTTGCCTTTTTTCTCCAGTTCTAGTTCTAGTTCGACCGAGCGATCAAAGTGGTCTTCTATGCTTTTTTTATTGCGGCCGGTAATAATCAAGATTTCTTCGATACCTGAAGCCACCGCTTCTTCAATAATGTACTGGAGTGTAGGTTTATCCACAATCGGCAGCATTTCTTTGGGCTGGGCTTTTGTTGCTGGCAGAAAACGGGTGCCTAAGCCTGCGGCGGGTATGATGGCTTTACGAACCTGCATGTATATAACCTCCTGGATTAAATCATATGTTGCTGAATAAAGAACGCCACTAGCTATTTCTCCTAATATCCATCTTATTCCTTTTTTGAGCTATTTGAATTTTATGACATGGATACCGAGAAATACGCTCATGAAAGTTTGAGCCACTAACGATCAGAATGCGGAGAAAGATACTTCCCTTCTCGCAGCCCTTGCTGTACACGCTCCAAAAGGTGGGGATGATATTTGGCCAATTCAGCCAGGATCCGCTCCCCGAACTGCCGCGTCCAGATTATACCTCTTTCCATTAGATCTTCATCATCTTCGGGGATACCATCAATCTTTTCGGGGAAGTATTTGATGATCAACATACCTTCCTGCTCCAAACGAAGAAGATATGACTGAACATCAGCAATCTTTTCCTCAGCAATGGGCACCACCGGCACAGGGCTAACCACTTCTTCCTCCCAACCAGTCCTGTTTTCCTGAAAGTGATCACCAGGCAGGGTGTAGATGGAACCGGATCGGCCACCATAACGCAGCTGAAAAGCGCCAGAAAAACGCTCACAGAGATATGGTTTGCCAGTTATAGGGTCACGGCCAACCTGACAGGTGAAATCTCCCCCAACACCGCTGATAAACAAAGCGCTGATCACCTTGTCTTTGGCTGCATAAACCCAATTTTGACCGTGGGTGCTTGCCTGTGGTCTGAAGATCTGGATATTCTGCACTGCTGAACCGTGGTAGACGTACTTCATCCCTAAACCTTCCATTCTTTACTACTTTGGTTATGTACTTCTCGGATGACTTGACTAACTCCTGCGCAGCACAGGATCAATGATCCAGACTTTCTATAATCAAATTGATAATTTACGAGCTATCTTTAATATGGAAAGAAGCAGAGTAATTGAAGTGGATGATATGCTCATATCTAATATAACGATCACCATCGCCATCAAGCACCAGGTCGAGATCATCTGTTAAGATCCAAATCTTATTAATTGCAAGATCCACAGACAGTCAGATCCATGATAGAGTTACATTTTGGACACTTAAACACACGTTTGTCCTTCTGCTTATGCCATAGACTCAACTTCACAGTTGCATACAGCGTCTTTCTTATTGCCTATATCTAATACTAACTTCTCTAAAACCATTCTACGCTCCTTTAGATCACGAATAACTTCATCCGCACCCTTAATGTAACTTTCCACTTCATATTTAGTTCGTTCATGTTCAGCAATCAAATTCTTAACAACCAACTCATAACGACGCAAATATTCAGCAATGATGTTCCCCGCAGCATTATAAAGTGTATCACGACAGCTGTAGATCTCTCTATTAATAGCAGGCAAAATACTTGTTGTAAAGTAATGATCGAAGTTGTCAGCTATTTCTTGATATACCTTTGACTTAATTTCATCTAAACTTGGTCCAAAAATTGATCCCAACAACCAGCCTATTGCTCCGCCTATGATCGTACCAATTCCAGGTGCAATAAGTGTTCCGATAGCTACACCAGCACCCGCACCTAATCCATGTGCAGTAGAACTTATAGCCATGGCATCATCAATCTTAGTTTGCGCTCCAGCAAGAGATATTTTGCTAATGTCAGCCTCGACTACAATCTGCTTTAGATCGATATTATGATTAGTAATGCGCTTGAGGGAATAAGTTTTTTCGAAGGATTCCTCAAAATCCTTGAATACTTCTTCTATTAATTGTTTCAACCGTTTGTTTAATTCTAATGATGCATTGCTAAAGGCGTTTGAACAATCTTGACCAAATTTCTCAAGCACCTTTGGCATAGACTCACTACAAATCGACTTTACTTTTTGCTTGCTGTCAGCAGCAAAAATCACTTTCCGTATTCCAGCTTTATAATCATTGACAAGCTCGTAAATGGGCTTTATAAAAAGCTGCTGATACCTGTCTACATCATATTTGGCATCAATGGATTTGAAGATGCTCTGCTTCTGTTTTTCAATAAATAACTTTAAATCTTCAATCACATAAGCTTTGAGTTCATTCAAGCGATCATAATACTGTTTTTGCTTTATATGAGCGGTTTCACTAATTTGGTCCATGATATCAGATTGGATTTTGATTAAATAGTTAATCATAATCCATTCCTGGTTATGCACCATCATGTCGATAAACTCAGAGATAGTTTCATTAAACTTCACAGCTGACTTTGAGTCTGGTGATTTCAAAGCCAAAAGCGGACTTAAAGTATAGATTTTCGGATGGGTAATGTTGGTCTGCTCCCGAATTTTATCTGCGACGCTTCCATGCTGCTTGTACTATAAAGTCATCAGGAGTTCATAAGTTTAAACAGCATTAGCTAATGCTACCCCACCTAACTGAACAATAGCACCCTTGACCCCAAGGGCACCACTCGTTACAGCTGTACCGATATCACTGACCTGGTAAACTAAAGTTGTAACACCTTGATATAGGATTTTGTTATACTAAATCAAGGGAGCGATGACAAGTGGC
>ENA-OWOZ01000108-OWOZ01000108.1-bioreactor-metagenome-genome-assembly--contig:-NODE-108-length-117732-cov-18.301577_pt1 | contig 117732 bp, 121 predicted proteins | sample MGYA00238140_ERZ651804 | MGnify/ENA primary metagenome ERZ651804 (study PRJEB26910, sample SAMN07631232) | bioreactor metagenome | isolation source: Switchgrass digestor | place: USA: Dartmouth...
TAACCAATTAAAATGAGACAAACGAAGGGAGGAAAATGTAGCTTAAAATTTTTGAAATAGTGTCTTGACAACGGGGGGCACTACAGTTGACCTTTACAAGTCTTCAACAGCTTTACGTCAATATAATAACTTTCGTCGTTAAGCAAAAACTATCATTCGCTTAACTCCATTAAGTTACTTAATTTACAAAATCATTATATATAAAAATTAATACAGTTTCAATAAACAATTGTACAAAAACTATTTACTTTTTGAGTGATTTTTTTATAAAAAATGTACATAACTGAATCTTGAAATAGAAAAAAGTAAAAGTAGATATGTTTCATTGCCGTTTTCCGATAAATAAATATTACGATTAATAGCATCTACACATTAACCTTTGAATTTGGAAAAAATAAAAGCAAGGCACCTGTTGGACAAATTATAATGAGAAATTCGTGTCATTGCGATATATGTAAAATAAAGATAATAGAGTAGAATTAAAATTTATGTGACTATATTATCAATAATTACTTTAGTTCATGTTTCCTGGGCTTGATTGTATAAGTAATATTTGGTATAATATACGTGTTTTTAGGAATACAGGGGTAATACGCTAATTTTCAGCTATAACGGAACGTTTTAAACTGAGTTATTAGTTCGTACTTTTATTACCCCAATCACATAATAAATAAAATTTTAATAAAAGGAGTGATCATTTATGAATATTAAGAGGGTTTTAGTTATTCCAATAGTGGCTGTTGTACTAATTGTTGCAGCTACTATTAGTTACAGTCATATTAGTGGGAATATAAATAAAGATTCGTATGAAACGAATGCAGAGATTTCAGTTAAGTCAAGCTTTAAGAATCAAGTCGAGCCAATATCAGTTTCAGCATCGATGATAGGTGATGAAATTGATTGGCTGAATGACTCTGATTTGATTGTAAGGTTAAAATTAACGAACTTAGATTTTACTGACTATTTGGAAGATTCTTATTTTGGACAACTTGAATATAAAATTTATAGTGCCAAAGTACTGGAAACATTTAAGGGTAAATGCCCCAAAGATATTAAGATAAGAATAAGTCAATTAGCATTTATTACCCAAAATACTGTATCTGATATTATTCTCGGACGGGAGTATATCCTACATTTAAACAAAACTCCTGAAGAATATGGAGATAATACCTATTATATTAATACATCCAAGGAATATGTCTATGAATTGATTGAAGACAGTAATAATAAAAATGAAAAGGTATTTATGAGGGAAAGCACAGAAAATCCTCACTATTCAGACTTGGGATTAAAGGAAAAACTAACTTTAAAGGAATATAAAAAAGTAATAAAATCTATAATTGAAAAAGACCGAGGTACATCGGAGCAGCTTGAAAAGGAATTCGGTCAACGCAAAAAAGATAAAGATTAAAAAAGGAAAATTAAGTGGGACAGATGGAAAACACTACCTCTGTCCCATTTTGTTATTTCATTCTTCACTAATTATAAATTTAAATTTATCAACGGAATATCCGCCAATTTCCCCTTCCACCGTATAAGTTCCCGGTTTTAAATCAGCATGTTCAAAGTCTACTTGAATAAGATTAAAAAGCATTCTTTCCCGGGACATTAACACACCCTCTGCCGGCATAGGAATCTCAATGTCTTTCCATATTTTATGATCCTCTTCATCGGTGATTTTTATCCATCCTTTTATGTTTTCGTTAAATGTAATGTCCTCATCTCCATTGTTAATTAAGACAGCATTGATAGTAAGGGTCTCGTCTTTTGAATATTTGTCTTTGACAGAATAACATGTGAAATCATTTTTATTTATATTGCCCGCAACTTTCCAACCCTTATCAATATTAATGTTAAACAGCTTTCTCATTATAGCAGCATATAAATTCTTGTTGTCACTGTAGAGAAAAGTAAATTGTTTTCCGCTTTTGGGATGCCATATGCATTCAGCACTTATATCACGGCTGAAAGTATTTATTTGCAGAGATATAAGAGCTGTACCCTTTTCAGACTTCATTCTAAAGTATACATGAACGCTGTTTATACTATGTCCACGAACAAAACCAATATCCTGAAATTTTTCTTGCCATAAACTTTTATCATTAATAAGGTTTAGTACATCACTTATAATTTTATTATTTTCGGTCTCGAGTAATGGAAGATCCTTCTCATTTCCAAATCCGATATCAACATTGCCATAAACATAAATCTCATCAATATATGAATCCTGTATACCGGTTACGTCTGCCAAATACCCATCAAGCTTTATTTTCTCAACTTCAATATCATCTGAAGCATAGTCAGGTTCCGGCATGCCGATATCGTTGCCTTGATCTTGGGTCAAATCCGTAGCCGTAGGCTCAATCGTCATTTGCGGTGAAACTAAATTATTATCCTGTTGTCCTAAATCAGTAATTTGACTTGATTCATCTGATTTATCAGCTTTTGGATTTGCCATAAGTCCTATCCCCACTATCGACACAATAATAATTGAAACAGCAATTACCCAAAAAACCGGCTTTTTATAGTTTAACACATTTTTAATTCTCCTTTTTACATTTCCCTCGCCAAAAGCAAGGGGACTTCCGTTTAAAATATGTTTCCCGGCAGCAAGGGATAATATCAAATTGGCATAGGGCTTTTTAATATCTTCATTCATTACCTTCAATACTTTTTCATCACAGGAAAGCTCCATGTCCGTGCTCATCAACATGAACGCAATCCACACCAAAGGATTAAACCAATGTACGGTCAATATCAAGAAAGCCAGTCTTTTTATGATATGGTCTTTTCTACGAATATGGGTCTTCTCATGTATGAGAATGTAGTTTTGCTCCTCCTTTAGAAGTCCAACCGGCATATATATCTTTGGATTTATTAATCCCAGTACAAAGGGTGTTTTTAAGTTGTTTGCTTCATAGATGTTTTTATCAATCAGTTTTGCACCTTTAAGCTGCCTTTTTAACAGCAAAACGGAAAAGAAACTATATAAAAGCAATGCAATTATGCCAAAAAGCCAGATAAATGTTCCTATTTTCACATATATCTGAAGGGGATTTACACTTGCTTCTACAGCCGGTGCAGGAAGAGAATTGTTTACAAAGGAATCCACTGCTTCTATCCCGCTGTTTATTTTCGGACTTTGCTGATAAATTATATCATGGGGAATGGGAGCAGGATTCGTATTTCTGGGCATAAGGCTAAATATGCTTTCAAAGGAAAAAGGAATTATAAGCCTAAATGCTACCACACCCCATAGAGCATAGGAGATAAATTTGGGAGCTTTCTTGAGTAAAAACCTTATTGCTATCACAAAAAGAATTACATAGCTTGCGGTAAGGCTCATATTCAAAACAGTCAAAAATAGTTTACTCATTACTACTCCTCCCTATGCTCGTCAATCAATCTCTTCAACTCTTCGGCCTGACGTTTGCTTAGTTTTCTTCCGCCGATAAAAGCCGTTAAAAACTTCGGCAAAGACCCTCCAAAGTTATCCTCAACAAAGCGTATACTTTGCCTGGCATAATAATCGTCCTTGGTAATTAGAGATGATACAATGGCATCTTCATTTTTAAAAATTCCCTTATCGCATAATTTTTTGAGTACCGTGTATGTTGTGGACTTTTTCCATTTCATTTCTTTCTCACATAGCTTTACAAGATCACCGGAACCTATCGGCTCATTTTGCCATATTAATTCTGCAAATTTTTCTTCACTTTCCGTAAGCTTATATTCTTTCACAATAACACCTCCTTGGTCTATGTAATATAGACCTGCAATATAAGTCTACACATTATAGACCAAATTGTCAATGGGAATTTATTTTTTAAATAAAGACAAAGATTTAAAAGCTTTTAAGAATCCAAGAACATCTGCTTTTGACGGTATATAATTTCCAGCATTTCATCTGCAAACTTTCTTGCAATCTCCACGTCCGCCTGCATTGTCTGATTTGTCTTGTAGCAATCTAATGCCCGGGAAATAAAGGAATGATATTTTTCAGGTAAATTTCTAATTCCCCACTCACCACCCGACTGCTTTGAAAGGTATAAGCCATCTTCTAAAAATGCCAAAACTCTACATAGATTAAGGGTCATATAAATAGGCTCCTTGATTATTTCTTCTCTTGCCCCTTTAATATCACCCCAGATACTATCCATATAATCCTTCTTCGGTACCTCTCCGAATACATTTTCAATTAATTCTCCATAAAGCACTATTCCGTATTTATTTATGACGGTAAAATGGGCAGCAAGGTCTTTATCCGTACCTTTCATATTTTCCGCATAATTTTTCGGGTCATCTTTAATCCACTTTAAATATATCGGTGAAAAATGCAATTCAAAGGGTGTCGGATACACAAAGGGCTTGCAGAATTCTCTCTTTACAATACTAATTTCCAATCCTTTCGCAGGCCCTTTCTCATTTAATTTCACAACCCGCTTTAAAAACTCCGTTTTCTGCTCAATGCCAATGTCATTCTCAATCACTATAATTAAATCAATATCACTCTTTTCAGGATTAAAACAATTCATGGCCATAGAGCCGTGCAAATAAATCCCGGTCAATTTTTCGCCGATTATTTTTCTGCTCATAGCAGTAAATTCATCAATCAATGTTTGATAATGCAAATATACCTTGCCCCCTTTACAGGCTTTCAGTCTATTGATCAACAAGTCAATCAACTTGCCGTCTTTCGTAATATTTCTCTTCAATCATTATATCGCATAGACCTTTATTGGAATAGTTGCACTAATGTTTTCATTTTTGAAAAGTTGAATACTTTCCCCTTTTTTATTAGAATTAATTATGAAAAGTGCTTGTTAAGAGGAGGTTTTTATGCAAAAAGTAATATTTCTTGTTGATATGAATGCTTTTTATATAAGCTGCGAAATGACGAGAAATCCTTCTCTTGTCGGGAAGCCTTCCGCTGTTGCCGGGGATCCGAAAAACCGTTCCGGAATCATACTGGCAGCAAGTTATGAGGCCAGGTCCTTCGGTGTTAAAACAACAATGGTTATTCATGAAGCTTTAAAACTTTGTCCGGACCTACAAATAGTACCGCCGGATCATCGTTTTTATGAGTCAAAATCCAAACAAGTCATGGCTATACTGTCAAACTATTCCCCCACTGTCGAGCAAAACAGCATTGACGAAGCCTGGCTGGACATGACCGGCACTGAAGGTTTATTTGGAACTCCGATGGAAGCTGCAAAGAAAATTATGAACGAAATCAAGGACAACCTTGGGCTTTGGTGCTCTATTGGTATTTCCGAAAACAAGTTTCTTTCCAAGATGGCTTCAGAACTGAAGAAGCCTTTGGGAATTACTGAACTCTGGAAAAATGATATTCCGACAAAGCTTTGGCCCCTACCGATAAATGCAATGTACGGAATCGGCAAGAAAACTGCCGACAAACTTAATGCCTTGGGAATACAAACCATAGGGGATCTCGCAAAATATGATCGGCACCAACTGGTTAAAGTCTTTGGGAAATATGGAGATGAAATGTATTTACATGCAAACGGTCATGACACATCTTTAATACAGCCTCATTTGTCCGGTGAAATGAAATCCATAGGCCGATCCACAACTCTCCCGGAAGATGTTAGTAATATTGAAGAGGCCAAATTGATTTTATTAAAGCTCACTGACGATATTGGGATGACAGCAAGAAAATACGGGAAAAAAGCCCGTACTGTTCAAATAACCTTAAAATACACCGACTTTAAGGTTGTCACCAGGCAAATGACTGTATCTCCAACATGTGCAACCAACGATATTTATCAAGCAGGCTGCGCTTTGCTTGAGCAGAATTGGAACCCATTACGCCCTGTAAGATTGATCGGGATAAGCATCTCAGGCTTTGACGAAAATTTCGCTCTGGGTCAGTTATCACTCTTTGACCTTTATGAAAATAAGGATAATATAAATAATGATAAGTTCGAACGAATCGACAAAGCCATCGATAAAATCCGGAAAAAATACGGCATTAATAAAATAAACCGTGCATCATTGATAATTAAAGAAGATTCCAATAGCCACATCAAATACAGAAATAAATTACAGCCATGAATATGCGTTCATTGGTTTTCTAAATCTTTTTTGCCTTCATATTTTTCAAAAACAGCAATATTAAGTTCAGTGTCAAAATAACCTTCAAGTCCCTCTCCATAAGTGAACTTAACTATTTTTTTATCATTATCAAATTCATAAAATTTAATTATTCCTTTACCCGGATAAGAGTACTCTTTTTGATACGAGTCAAAATCTTTTTCATATACTTTATTTATAATAATTCCTTCATTAGGATTATCTCTTCTGCATCCGGATGCTAAGATGTTATACTTGGTTTTAGCAACAGAATAAAGCCTGTTTTCCAAATAAGCTTTGTCCCCAAAAGGAGTTGATAGTTTCATGCTATCCTCTTCATAAATATCGATCCTTAATTCAGAATCGTCAAAGCCTTTAAATTCTTTTACATATTCTCTCGGTTCAAAAGTAGGTACTATATCTTGTTTTTTATTTCTTCTATTCATTTCTTCTTGTACAATTTCTTCTTTTATGGCACGTATTTTTTCCTCAATATTTTCCGGAACTTCCTTACCCTCTTTGATATAATACTCTCTATCTTTCTCTAATTCTTCCAGATTGTTGTAAAATGACTGTAATAAAGGATCTGGAGTTTTCTTATTTATAGACGCATTTATTACTAAAGTACTACCGATTAATAACGTAGAAATTATAATTGTTAAGTAGATAAACAATAATACTTTATTTTTCTTTAACATAGTAAATCTCCTTCCCGATATTTCATTATATACCAAAATACCCAAACAGATTCAACCACATTATATCATAACAAACTATATTGTACAGTAGTTTTATTGCTTTCTATTACTTGTTATCAGTTTAGACTTTCAAAGTTTATAATTTTAATTTTTTACTAATATCAATTGGATGGCCTCCTCATTCCTTTTGTCTACAAATATGTTGTCTATATTGATCATAAATTTCTTTTTATGAAATTCACACATTATTTTAATTGGCATATAGCTACAAATTACACTTTAATTATAAAGTCACCTTAAGTAATACTTCACCTATCCATTAGCTTTTGGCTTAATAGTCTAATTTGACCAATCTGCTTTTCATACATCAAATCCCATATGTCAAGGCATTCATTAGCAATATTTTTCATTTCAGGTATTTGTGAACCGGAAGTCTCGTCATACAAGCCTATTATCAACTTGGCAATTTCATTTTCAATTCCCCAAATACCTTCGTTTTTACCGTATCCCCTTTCAACTAAATCATAACTCGTTGACAGTATAATATCTTTATAATCAACTACTGACTTTGATTCTTCTTTTAGATAATCTATAAATTCATGTACTATTGTGTGACCTAAGTTAGAACTCAATATTTCAATTAAAAAATCCTTGTCCCTTTCTAAATTAATAAGATTATCATATAATAATTTTAAAATAGGCATTGCCACGTTAAGTGAACTTATCTTAAATTTTAATATTATGTCTTTAACTAATGAGTTAAATTCATCATCATTGAAATAAACAATAGTCATTTGAAGAACAGATTTTGCTTGTATTTCACTCATTTCATTAACATTGTTCATTACATCAACAAATTCGTTATTGCGAATAAACATTTCTGCCAAACAATAAGCTCCCATTTCTATCAATTTTTCATCTTCTGACTCGTAACATTTCTTAATAATTTCTAACACACGTTCACGGTTTTCAGGATACAGAAAAAAGAGCATATTTCTCGTACCGTAAAAACCTGCCAACCTATAATCTTGTTCATATAAATTCAAGATTATTTCTGACGCCCAATCTCTAGCAATGTTATACGAAGGCCATAAAGCATATAAACTCGCCAATTTTACTGCCGGGTTTTCATCCAATGCCAACTTTTCAATTGTATCTTTAAATTGCTCAAATAAAGAACTATCATCCCATAATAGCCTTGCTATTGCTCTGGCCGCATTACCCCTCACACAATTTATTGCATTACTTTGTAGCATATCAAAACTACGCATTTCTTTGTCTTTAGTACTAGTTACATTTGGTTTGCCAATTTCCGGGTTTTTATGGTTGATCGCAATATCTTTAAGAATATCCAATATCCTTTGAGACCATTTTGTATTCTTCCTGCTTTCAATCATTATACAAATATAATTTGCCCGATATGAATCGTAATCATAAGGAAAGCTCAAAATCATTGTCTCCAGCAGTTCTACCGGTACATTGTCTAAATCTTTACTATATGCTACACCTATAAATAAGGAATCAATATATTCATCCAAAATTCTATCTTTGTTTGAAAGAACCAAGTTTATCATTCTTTCCGGCTCTTCAGAAACAGCATTTCTAAAACTCAGTGAAAACTGATCAATAGAACTTTCAATAAATCCTCCCGGAACTTCTTTCCACCGAGGACGATTTCTACGACTAAGTTTTATGCTAGTTAAAATTTGTAACCACTTTTTGTTATTTAGTTTTTTCCGTCAACAGGTGAACTTACACCCCCACTATGCCCATCCAAATACTTATATAGAGTTGTCCCTTTAGGAAATTTACGTCTTAAAACACGCAGCAAATCTTTTGCTTTGTCACTCAACCGATTATAGGGGAGAACTTCAAGAATTTCTTTCTGCAAATCCCCCCAGAAGCTGCAATATACCGTATTACCGCTTTTTTCTCTGTTATGCTCAATTTTACGTTTATATATTTCTTTGGCTCGAGGCGATATATAGCTTATAACGGTTTTTTCTAATTTAACAAAAACATTATTACTACAGCATTTTGAATGTCTTTCTAATATCTGTTTGGCATAAAGTAATTCATCGTCATTGCCGCTTGTTCTATCAAATATATTGTTGTCAAAGTCACTGCATAAATATGTAATCACTTCATCACTATATGTTTCTGGTAACCTGCATAATCCATCCAGTATTATTTCATTATACAAATCATTACCTATGCCCATGAATTCTTTATAACATTCCAAAAATACTTCCGGGTTTTGAGCAATTATTGCTGCATTTGCTTTTTTAATAATTTGAATACAAGCCCTTTCAAGACCTCTTTTATAAAAATATCTCCCAGACCAATCACTAAAAAGTATGCTTTGGCCTTTCTCGGTCGGAATATATGGCAGTAATAAGTTAACTACCTGCATTCCATTTTCTATTAGAATTTTAGAACATTCATTTAAGAGCTCCTCTTCATATTTATAAATTTTTTTCTCATATGTTTTAATTTTATTTTTTAATAAAAATGCCAAAAAACGTATTGCTCTTATTTTACAATTTTTAAACATAGACCAGAAGTCTAAATATATATCAGCCATCTTTGGATATCAGTTATAAAATTCCATACGTAATTCAAAAAAATCATCGGTATCTTGATTTATGTCATGTATAAAGCATTTAGAAAATTTTTCATCATCTTCCTGTGATTTAAAGGCATACTTTTTGATAAATGCTATATCATCAGCATCATAACGCGGTCTCATGCTCATAAGCAAGTCGAAAACAATATCTTTTTTTTGCGGATTGTTAAACGACTTATCTAAAATACCTTTTTTCCTAAGTAATCTAATATATTGAGGCCGGGATAATATAACATTATTTATAATATGATTACCATAGGTTTCATTTTCGCAATTGTTAATAATAAAATATTCTATGTTTTCGTCTATGTTGTCTATCTGATTTAACACCTCAAAGAAAACATATTTGAAAAAATATCTGATTTGATCAGATTTAAACATTTTTTGACCTGCATCAATAAATTTATGAGTATCCAATTGAGATAAACTTTCCATAAACATTTGAACTTGATATCTTCTTTCTGGAGTCTGTATTTCTTTGCTCCCAATAATATCTACAATATCTTCACCGTCATAAAATCTCTTAAGCATTTTATCAGCCAAAAAGCAGTCTAATATAGATTGATGGGCAAAAGACACCTTATTATCTTGAATTAATAAGAAAGTATTTGAAGATAAAAATTTCAAACATGAATCATTGGCACTTAATATACCCTTTGGAACAAACATTATCCCTTGTTTTTCCATGTATGAGACTATCTCTTCTTTGGTTTTATTTAAATTGTTTTCACTTAATCCAAATTCAAAAGCTTTTTCTTTTAACTGTTTCCACCATTCCGACACAAGATGACTTGCAGTGGAACATTCGGAATATTCCTTATCCGGATCCAACTGCCGCCAAATATATAAATTACTTGGAATCCTTAATATATCTTTTAATTTATTGGTTAATTTACTATACCTCACTCCGACAATTTTCTTCACAGTATCCTCATCGAATTCATTAACCGGAATCATCTTCCATTGAATAGTCTTATTTTTCTTTTCAGAATTAATAAATAAAGACCTAATATTATTATCGTTTTCCAAATCATAGGTTCGGCATACAAAAACAATAGATATTTTATATTCTCTTTCAAAATTTAATGCTTCTACTTGTTTAATAATTTCTGCACACACCAATAAAGCATCTCTGGAATGTGCCTGAGTCCAACGTAGAGCATCTAATTGATCTAAAATAATTACCGCTCTTTCATTTTTAGAAATACTATGTATGCAATGAGCTATAGACGCAGGTAAACCTAAATCATTACCCCATTTCTCGGCATTTCCCTTCGGAAGAAACTGTTTATCTAATTTAATTGCTATATACGGTATGTTTTTTTCTTTGCAATAATTGATGATATCTATTGTACATCCACTTTTTCCTCTTCCGGCCTTTCCATGTATTATTATAGAATCCCCTGAATCAATTGCTTTTCTGCAATCAGAAAATTCTTCTCTATTAATCAATCCATTGTTTAGCGGAATAAATGTATCTTCATATATCTGATTCAATTCTTTCAGTCTTGGCATAATACGTCTATTATTCGAGAGATCTCTACAGTCTATGTTTGCTTTTTCAAGAAATTCATACAAATCTGGCAGGCTAATTCTTTTACCTAAAATATCTCCATCTACTATCCAAGTAACAAATTTACTGTAATTATCTTCTTCATTACCTAGTAATAAATGACCAATTCTGAATAAAATCAGTTCTTTCAATTGTGTATCTGGGATTTGACGATAAGCTATTCTATTTAAATAAGAAATACATTTTGCTAAATCCAATTCTTGATTCGGATTTATATCCATTACTCTGCAAAAATCCTTAAAAAAACCAACAAATTTGAGACTGGCATCTTGTATTTGGCTATTATAAAAATCTTTAGGATTCTCACTGGTATTCTTGGCTCTTTTTGTTAGGTCTTCCAGAAATGTAAAAGCTAATGGAGATACTAGAGCAACAGTATTCGACTTATCTCTGTCCAATTGATACTTCCATTTAGTAAAAATTCCCTTAGCATTAGCACTTCCAAAATCCCAATATTCTTTGCTTCCATTTCTCACTTTGCATTGTTGACCTTCTCTGGTACCATCTTTTTTACCAACCCAGACGTCAACACCTACTTCGTCGTCACCAAGAGCCTCCAAAATAACATAATCTAATTTTTCATTCAAAAGTTCCAGTATTTGATATACTGCCCATTTAATTTCGTATCTATTTCCATCTTTATCTGCTCTACCTGCTAATTCGGATGGCATACCAAATACCTCCTTTATATCGTCACAATGTTATAATATAAAAATCCATGCTCTTAAATAGGCATGTCTTCAACTCAAATAAATCATATGCTCTAAACCGAAAACATAATTATATCATCATTTCCTATCTTTTCTATAAAAAAACTTTCGGTCTTCCTTATATTACGTGCAATATCTATATGTGAAATAAACTTTTTTTAAAATTTCAAGCATTGATAGCATTCATACACTTCACAAAATTATTTTTTTACAATTTTCTTTAATGCCAGATTATCATATTCCATTTACACCCAATCCTGGATATTCAGTACAACCATTTTTATTTTACTATACTTTACTAATATTAGCATTAAAAAATATAAATTTTTCGCCCATCATTATATTCAGAAAATATTCTAGACGGATTATTTTTAATGACATATAAAGGTATACAATCTGTGTAAAAGTAAATCTTTTTCAAACGATTTCTTTCTGTACAGTACCCTGCAAATCCAAAAATGACAAAGAATTAGCTATTAAAATTTCTACATTTCAATCATTTCTGCATTATTGACATTTGTCGTAAAATGGTGTACAATAAAATTAACAAATCCCACAGGCCTCTGTCTTAGACATGCACACTTAGTGGGCTTTCTGTATTTTAAGGAGATAATATGGATACGGTAAAACCATTCTTATCAATTGATGATCAGATAAAATTATTAAAAAAAAGAAAATTAATAATTAAAGATGACCAATATGAACAGGCAAAAGAATTTCTCTTGAATAACAATTATTATCGAATAAGTGGATACTCTTTAACACTGCGTCAAAATGATACTTTTTTTGACAGTGCTTCATTGGAAACATTGATGCAAATATATGAAGCTGATCGTTGTATGCGTCATATATTATTATTTATAATTGAATCAGTTGAAGTTCGATTAAAATCAATGATAGCATACTTCCATAGTGAGAAATATGGCCCTTTAGGTTACCTCGATATAAATAATTTCTGTTGTAATAATGGAAAAATTGATTCATCTATAATAGAGAATTACCTTAACATAATAAAAAAAGCAGATTCTCAAAAAAATGCAATGACTGAATCTGAATTGTTTCTAAAACATCACAAAGAACACAAAAATGATATTCTACCATTTTGGGTTTATGTTGAGGTTCTCACCATATCAGATGTCTCAAAACTATATACAATTTTAGACGAAGAATTACGGAAAACTATAGCTTTACACTTGGGCTTTAAATCTAATAATAGACATAAAATTGTTGAAAATTTATTACATTGTATTACCATTCTCAGGAATATTTGTGCTCATGGTGGGCGTCTATATAACCGCTTATTTACCAGAAAACCTTGGCTTTCAAAAAAGGAAAAAAGTCTTCTTCGAATTGAAAATGGAAATATTATTTACGATAAGTTATTCTCGTCCATATTAGTACTTAAATCAGTAACTCTCCCTCTAGTTTTTAAGCAAGTTGTTGAGCATTTAACCCGTATACAAGACCAATACCCCATGGTTAATTTTAGGCATTACGGATTCCCTGAAAATTGGCAATCATTTCTGTAATAAGTTTATTCTATCTGAGTATACATATATATAACAGTTCCTACGAGCTTATATTAAGCGCAATACCGTAGGCCATACAAATACCCGCTAAGATAAATTGTTCTATCTTAGTGGGTTACTAATTATAAAGTAAGAGATAACCCTCTAAACACTGTAATTTCTGATATCAGAAAGCTTTCTGTACTCATAACATGATACATTTATCCCTTTACAAATTTACCTACAATTGTTCCACATCAAACTCAATGATAATCAGATAGTAATTCGCTTTCCCTTAAATTTATATATACCCCCATCCCTTAATAGTCGGTTAGAATAGCAATCTTTTTAATTATCTTAGAATCCATGTCGGTCGATAACTCAATAATGACAAGCTTTTTTTGGAATCTTGTTCGAAGAAGTCCGTCACGGTTTATGTTCTCCCTCGTCCCTGTTTTTTTATACCCTCTTTCTTTGAGCTTTTCTGTCGCTTGCTCAATATTGTCCCCCAAACGTATCCCAAAAACGTGGTAGTCACCGCCGGTAATAAAAATTTGTGTTAAACGCCTGTCAATTGAGTCTTTCGGTATCTTAAAATAATAGCCTTCGACATAACCGTCACTTGTCCCTTTTGCCCCGGGCATATCATCATTAAAATGATCGGCACTTTCTTCTGTAAGTCCGGCAAATTCGAGGTATTCCACCCCCATAAAACTGTTTCTGTTTATTTCCTGCGCTTCTTGTATTGTTTCTTCAACAAGCTTTATTTTTGAACTTTCTCTACTCTTAATAAAAACCACTGTTAATGTAATTATTAATAAACATATCAAAACTATAATCATTATCGTCTTTTTCACCATCAATTCTCCTTTAATCTTCTGGATTGGACAGAGCTGCAAATCCCCTTGCATCGCTCTCCACTTCTTGAGAATAATAACCAGGGTAATCATCATCAGAAGAAATATAGGGTGCATTCCACTCTCTTAGTAAACTATCTGAAATCCCATATAATCCTGGATTTTTCTTCACGTAATTCTGATATTGATGTCGCATCTCGTGGGTCAAGGTGTCTATGACCTTATCTACTGAAAAATTCCCTGTAGAATCTTCAATAAATTGCGGGTTTATTGAAATATGTCTGCCAAAACCCAAAAAGCCTCCCGGATTGGAATGACCGTATCCTTCGCTGTCATAATCAACCCTTGTACTGGATTTTCCAAACAAAACAAAACTTACCTGGTTAACATAATCCTGTATGATGTCTTTTTTCTCTTCTTCGGACATATTGACCCATTGTTCACGTACCTCAGGTGTAAACACAGATTCAGCTATAGCCTGACATTGTTCGGATTTCTCAAACTCGCCTTCCCAAAATCTTGCTTCTGTAATAGCATCTCTTAAATCATGGGATGGATTGTCATCGTCTAACTCTCTAAATCTGGAATTAAAATCTTTCTTTAGTTGTTCGTCAGTAATGGTTGATTTCATTAAGTCGCTGAGGGAAGTCATCTTATCCCACCACAGAAAAGTACCTGTTTTTACTTTGAAGTCCGATGGGTCCAAGTCGTAGGAATGCTCCAGCAAATCTGCTATACCGGTGCTAAAAGGGTTGTCAACCAATTGACTGATTTCATAATGAATTGCATTGCAAAAAGATACCAACCTCCGTCTTTTCTCGTTTAGTTCCTCTATGTCATATTCGGACAGAGATATGCTCAAAGCTCCTATACCTCCCGCATTTGCCACAATGTCCACCGCTCTCCTCGCTGCTCGAAGTGCATTATAAAGAGGCTCAACATTAGTTGAATTAATACGATTATACAAATGTCTTGAACACTCAATCCATGACATACTAACAGATTTCATTCAACGCTACCTCCCCCTATCACCAGATCTTCTATTTGCTCTCTTCCCAGTACTCGCCATGTTATTATCCAATTCTATCATAGTCTCTTTGGTATATGTAACAAAACTATCCATTTGAATAAAACAATCCCTTAACAATTCCGTATGTTCCTTTATTTTGTTATATAAATCCTCAGCCATTTCACTTGCCTGTCCTTGATAGTTTCCCAAAAAGTTTGCCTTTAATCTTTCCAGATTATTTATTGCTTGATCTGCATATTCAGCACATTGCTTGTATTTCGAACAAATTTCATCCATATGCTCCGGATCATAGATTAGCTTGGCATTACTCATCACAAACTCATCCTTTCCTTGAGGATATTTACAATATTTTTCCGGCTCGTGGAATGAAGAACCTGTTCCAAGCAATCGTAAACATACAGTTTTCCATCTGCCTTTAAAAAAACTTCGTCCTTCTTAGTGTTGGCAAATTGGGATGTCAATCTAAAATTGGCTTTGTAGTCCAAAGTAAACTTTTTTGCAAATTCGTCATATTCAAGTGTTTCTGAATAATCCGATTCATCCTTTATATCATCCGTTAAAAAATTATAGTTCTCAGCTATTTGCTCTGCACCCATAGCAGTTTTAATTACACTTATTGAATATTCTTTAAAAATTGGATTCCAAAATATAACAACACTCTGAGTCTCACTTTCAAGTCCCATCAACATTCTGTTGAGCTTAATATGCTTTTTTGCTTCCTTGTATCGGCGAAGTCGATCTGTAACCTTAAGACCTTCTATAGAAAACTCTTGATAATTGGTAAGCAAACCTTTGTTTATCATACCGTCTTTTATTGCTTCAATCATTATTTCTGATATATTCATATCTTTAAAAGACGGCATAAAGGGAATATCCTTTCCATCCAACGCTCGATTCAGAACATAAATCTCTTTAATATTCATATGCTTCCCCCTAAATTAAATAGTGCTTATAATTCTAACACTATCAGAATTCGATGTAAACAATACCATATTTTTCAAAAGCAAAGCTGTTTCCCGGCTTAGTTGGTCAACTAAACCTGCTATCTCATCACCATATTTTTCTAGCATGCTTTGAATTTGCACACACTTCTCCTTAGCGTCGCCTTCCCATTTATTTTGTAAAAGCAGTTCATTTATAACGGTCATAGTTTCTTTGATATCATTAAAATTGTTCATAACAGACCCAAAACCATTAACCGTATCTTGAACCGAGTCTTTTACTTCTATCGTATCGATCATTTTAATATTCCTCCCAAATTCCTATACGGCCAGCCCACACATCCCTAAGCTCAATAGCATTATTTATACATGTTTCAAGGTCCGTTAGAAAAGAATCAAATACTGCAATTTGATGACTATGAATATTTATCCAATCATCAACTTTTTTCATATATATATCATAGTACTCGCCATATACATCTCCCGGGTCCAGCAAAGAAACATTCACATTTCTGGCTTTATTTACGTAGCTTTCTATTTCCGAGTATTTATCTTTAAGTGAAGATACAATATTTCCGTAATACATGGTTTTTTCTCTAGCTTGCGGATATTTCAACCTTTTTGGCATGACTATTTCCTCCGATTTTCAATTATAAAAACACCAATATCTTTATTTCGTAATAGCCATTTGGATATTTTTACCCACATAAAATATATCATAATCCATTATAAAAATCTATTCTTTTGTTCATCCTCTGAAAAAAACTATGTCTTATCCGCGTTTTGTTTTCAATATTTCCTCAGCCATCTCATAAACAGTATTGCAGATCTTTTGAATATCTAAAGAATCAGCATCCTTCTGTCCATCGGAAAATACTCTTCATCATATCCAATCAACGATATAAAAATGGTTTGCACAGACTCTATCATAAAAGAATCCCCTTCGGATAACTCCTCAGGGGTTCTTTTATGTTATTTTATTCAGTTGTTATCTGCTGTATATCCTGTAGAGGAAAACTGCTGCTTCAGCTCTTGTGGCATTGGCACGAGGGTTCAGTTTATTATTGGAGCCGACAATCAAGTTTTCCTTGATAAGGGCAGCCAAACTGTCTAGCGCATACTCGGCTATGTCCCCCTTATCGCTGAATTTATCCAACAAGCCGCCGACATCCATAGACTCCAATTTCCCGATTTTCTCCAGCGCCCTTGCCGTCAAAACCATCATGTCCTGACGGGAAATAGCTTCCTCGGGATTGAACCGGTTATTACCTATGCCTACGGCAACGCCAAGCTTTTTGGCAATACCGAGTGCTTCATAATAGTATGCATCCGTTGATACATCATCAAAATTGTCGTCAAATTCCGTCTTAAGTCCCAAAGTGTTTACAAGCATAACCAGATAATCGGCCCTGGTGATGCTGTTCATGGGAGAGAAGGCATCCAACCCTGTTCCGCTGATGATGCCCTTGGAGGCCATAACCTCAATGGGTTTTCTTGCCCATTCCACATTGCCCAGGTCACCAAATGTTTTACGCACGTATGCCACGGCATAATAGCTGAAATGGGTGGTTGTAAAGGTAACTGTTCCGGTTACCGGATCGTAGTGCCCGTTGGGTACGGGGACCACCTTGCCGCTGCCGTCAATGTACCAGACGACAATATGCTCCGGATCATTCAACTCTTCCTCTGTCAGTGTGTAGGGTATCGATACCGTCACCGGTGCATTCGGGTTGTTCCAAGCTTTCTGCTCGCCATCAACCGTAAAGACCAGTTGAATAACCGGCTTATCTCCTACTGAATTTCGAACTTCCTCCGGAAGGGTTGATTTATCAACATTTTTAATTGTAACTCCTGCATTACCCCGGTTTTCGATATCCGTACCGGCAATCATGTTGTCCGGAAGTGTAATTTTAGCCGCACCGGTTGTTATCTCAATATTTATGCCATGCTGCAGATTGGAAAGGGCTATTGCCGGAAGTTCCACATTGTAGCTTTCCGTATCCGATTTAGGCAGTCCAACCCCCAATGTCTTTTTTCCGTCATCACCTGTCATTGTGCCTTCCAATGCATTATTTAGAGTTTCGGTATCAAGCTCTGCTTTTACAGTACCTGTAGCTGCATCCACAGTTGCAATGATCTTCAATCCGCCTAAAGTTGCTGACGGAATTTCCACAGTTGGAATTTCCACTGGAGGAAGTTCCACAGCCTGGGGTTGACGATCCGGGGTTTTATCATTATCCTTGCCGTCATTCCTATTGGTACTTGGCGGTGCTGCCCTGTTCACAGTAACTGTATATCTGTTCGTGGATGTACCGTTCTGAGCTATAACGTCAATCTCAATCGTATTGCTTCCAACTTTTAGCGGAATGGCTTCGGATAATTCGTGACTTCTTAGAACCTTTCCGTTTACCACCACTCTGGCGTTTACATCCCACGTTACAGCTGCTACTCGGGTGCTTTCTACACCATAAGCTACATTTTCGGTATAATTATACTTGTTGCGTATAAAGCCTGACACGGGTTTTCCTCCGATGTACAGAGCCTGTAGTGTGGCATCGTCTCCGGGTTTATAACCTTCTACCGCAGTTACCATCAGCCTTTCGCTTAGACCTCCCCAGAAGGTAACTTTAAATTGCACAAAATCGCCATCTCTCTGCAAAAAGCGGGAGAGGTAATCTTTCTTAATGGTCAGGACTTTCATACGTTTGTTATCATCATAAGTAACGGTGTAGTCGATATTCTGTCTAAGACTTTCTCCTCCACAGACCACATCGATCACTTCACTAACTCTGTCGGCACTGATATAGGTTTTTATATCGGCAGGACTATCTAATATATATGCTGCTGCAACCGGATCCAGTAAAGCATAAAACGGCTCAAATACCGTTACATACAACTGGTATTTCAGATTTTTCGGATTTGCTTCTCTAAAGGGATCAATATTTAACTCCCCGGTAAATTTATATGTTACCGGACGATTCTTGTTGTATAACGGTGTACCGTCATCCCAGGTTACACCCACCTCTTTTCTTGTTCCATCATGATAAACTGCAGTCACCTTTTCCGGCAAGGGGATATTTCCCCTTTCAGTGCCATATTTCACCATAATGGCGGTAATGTTCGGCTCTATTTCTTTAATAACTTCGATTTGAATTATCGATAACTCTACGATTACATCAAAGGTTTTGACAGCCTGATTGCCGCACTCATCCGTGGCTGTTATCGTAACAGTGGTACGTCCGATGGGATATTCAGAACCTGAAGGCCGGGATGCCCATACAGTAACTGAACAGCCGGGGTGAGAGTCAGATGTCACGATATAATAGTCAAGTACCACGTTATCTGATAAATTTGTAGCGAAAACAATACTGTCACCTATTTCTAAGTCATTCCTTTTGTCATAAACACGGATTGTGGGCGGTGTAGTATGCTTGACGGTAACGTAGAAAGTGCCCTCTGCCCTGTTCCCGGATGAATCCTCAGCCTCAACCTTGACTTCCGTTGTCTTTATAGGAAAGAAAGCATTGTTAATGTCACTAATAGGTACCCCATCGGCAGTAGCGGTTACCGGAACATAACCGTCCTCTTCGTCGTAGGCATAAATCGGCAAAGAGATAACGGCACCGTCCGGTAAATTAGGTTCTACCGTCATGTCTTCCGGCAGGAACAGTACCGGAGGATTTGTATCGGGTGGCCTGCGAATAACGGTAATGGTGTAGGTTAGGTAAGTCAAACTGTCATAAGCCATCACGAAAACAACTATGATGTTTTCTCCTTCCTCCAACGGTACCTCGCGATTTCTTCCTTTTTCACCTCTGATACTGATTATTGCCCCTTCATCGTTGGGTATGGCAGAGACGGTAACCTTATCCACTTGATTTTTCACACTAACCGTATATTCGGTGGTGTCGGGTTGGTATAAGCCTTCCAGCAGGTTCTCCGAAGGATCGCAGTCGGAAGCGTAAAGTCTGAGCCCGTCTCCGTCTCTTAGCATTGCTTCTTTGGACATTTCATGTTTAATGTAAAACTCTATTCTCCTTTGTGGCCCATTCTCAGTCTCAAGGTACAAGACCCATACTCTATTTACATCCAACACAGCATATGCGGTTGAGTGATCCAAGTAGGTAAGATCCGCAACTTTTAAACTGTTCTTATCCTTAATTCTCATCTGCATATCAGTCGCTGAAAGAGGCTTGGTAACCTCAAAAATTATACTATAGGTAACATGTCCGTTAATTTTATAAGGCACATTCACTTCATAACTATCGCAGTCATTGCTGAAGGCAGGTTCAAAATCGATATCCTGCCCCTCATAGTAAAACCTGATACTATCAAGCCTCTGGACCAGTTCATCGGGTATTTTCCGTCCTATCCTGAGAACATAATCTTTGGTACTGAGATTGGGAGCAACAACAGTGACTTTTATATGATTTGTGTCGTAATCCAGCGGAACGGGATAATAATCATATTGCTGTCCGTTTACCAGTACCCCTGCCATTGGGCTGCTTGCATCTGCTTCCAGGCAAATCGTTTTTGTTTCCGGGGGAACCTCGATACTGTATTCCGTGACGTCAGGATCAAAGTTTGGAGAAAGGGCAAACTCCTGTTTTCTGTCCGATGTAAAAACCTTTAAACTCTCTAAATCGTTATTGCTGTCGGTACCGTTTATCATAACAAGATACGCACCTACATTGTTTGATTCTTCGGGTTTTACCGTAAAGAATATTGTGTGTCCTTCTTCCGGATTCAACATCTTCGTCTTGCTGGTCCAACCCTCACTTTCCGTCAAGTCATCGGTCTGTGTCTGGGACGGATTCCATCCTAAAACTACTCTTGAAGACGGATTTTCGGGTTCAGCGGTAAATTTCACGGGTTTTCAGTCCTGTCCCTGTCCAAGATTAACAGAATATACCCTCACATTGGGGTCAAAAGCCGGTGACAGCTCCACCTCCTCGTTGTCAACCCATATCTTCAGGTTTTTAAGCCTGTCAAACTCGGATTCCGCACGGTTAACTATCAAAGTGTAAACAACAGCCTCATTGTACTTATTCATCACCGTAACGGGTATCTCATTGCATCCACACATTAATGCCTCAGTTTTTGTTCTTCTTCCTCTGTATCCTGCACCTATTGTGTCTGTCCCCACATAAACTTCATCATCGGGGTTCACGGCGATTGCAGTAATCTCCACAGAAGTAACTTCCGGAGGAACATCCATGGTATATATTTCGAAGTTTATGTCAAAGGCCGGAAAAAACTGGCCGTTAGTTACTCTTAGGCTTGCCAGTCTCGGAGGTCCCTGGCTGCGGTCCTCATTAACGGTATATTCATTATTCCTTTCGTCATCTCTCTCATCTTCACCCCATACCCAAGTGGTCTTATCCACATCGGATTTGACCATATCCGGTACTGAATCAACCAATGGAGCTCTCCCTCCGTATACATCGTCGGAAGTGCTGTCAATGATTTCATCTGTATCCCCTAACAGGCTCGCATCATTTCCCCTTTCGTTCAACCCATAATTGACAATATTCAGCGAGTTGATACCAACAGCCTGCACCTTTGGTGGGAGAACAACCATTGACCACGCCATAATCATAACCATAGATAGTAGAACTATCTTTTTCAGCAATTCAATTTTTCGTTTCCGAGAATTATTTTTTTCAATCCTGACACCCCCCTCCGTACAGCCTTCCGGTATAACAAAACGTTCAGCATGAAAATACTTCTCAGACATATAACTCCTCACAGAACACCCTCCCTCTATAATCTCTAATTTTCTTTCATTATCTCGCATTATCTTAGATTTTCAATTTCTTCAAAACAAGCTCCTTTTAATTGTTTCATACACAACCCATCAGCATTTGTGTATTAAGTATTTTATTAACCGGTATTTAACCGGAAAACTTATCTCAAAATAACCACAGCATATTAATTTTTATTTTCTTAGAAACATAAAGAACGTGCCTGTTTTTTGTCCTACCTGCTTGATGAACATGTAGATTTTCCCGGTGAAAAACTAGCTGTAAAAAGCCGTAAGAATAGTCTTTGCTCTTCGGCACAAAGATTAAGGTTTGCTAAAATTTTTTAAGCTATCTTGACATATTACCGAAATACTATATGTTAACTTTCATAAAGATATTATATTAAATTAAGTGTATCAATTATTTTCGGTAAAAAAATAATTTTTGCATGAATCATAATTTTTTCGACATGAAATAATACAGGATAGCCAATCTCTGTATTAAAACCACTATAAAGGAAGGAATAATTTTGCTGCAGATTGTTCTTTGTGACGACAATATAGACGAGCTATCCTATATGGTACAGCTATTAAATCAATACAGTTCATCAAAGCATTTGGATTTCAAACACACGCTTTTCCACAACGGTTTTGAGCTAATTTCAGCCTTAGACAAAGGAAAGCGGTTTGATATATATTGCCTGGACATTATGATGCCGGGCTTTACGGGAATCGATGTGGCCAATGAAATCCGGAGTTATGACAAAACCGCTCCGATATTGTTTTTTACCTCATCATCGGAATTTGCCCTGGAAAGCTATTCCGTGAAAGCCGTCAACTATGTGCTCAAGCCAATCACAAAGGAGAAATTGTTCTTCACCTTTGACGACCTTTTAGAGCAGATAAAAGTAAAAAAAGCTGAGGATGCGATTGTCGTAAAGAGCAATGACGGCATTCAAAGAGTATTAATCTCAAACATAGTTTTTGCAGAGGTCATTGGAAGAAATGTATTGTATCACTTAATTTCCGGAAGGACAATAGAATGCACCGAGTCCTTTTCCACCGTTTGCAATAATCTTTTGAAATACGGATGTTTTCTTAAAACCCACCGTTCCTATCTGGTGAATATGCAGTATATAGATACCGTAGACAATCAAAGAGTAACCTTGCAAACCCTTGATACCGTTCCTATTGCCCAAGGAAAAGCAAAGGAAATTAAGCAGCAGTATCTTAATTATCAAATGGAGGAAGAGTAATCGGATGATAGAAACTACCATTGCATTCTCCCGTTATTTTACCGTATTGCTGTTCGGTACAGCAATAGCCCTTAATTTTGCCGGAATGTCACGTACACGCAAAAACTATTTGACAGCCGGATGCTTGACCTTGGTACTGTTTGTTCTGCAGGTCATTTCTTTGCAAACATGGGGTATGGATGTAACAATTAAATTATATCCGTTGCTTTCGCATTTACCCATTGCTGTTTTTATCATAGTATATTTGAAGCGTCCATGGCTGATTTCCCTAACTGCTGTGTTTGCATCCTTTCTATGCTGCCAGCCTCCCCGCTGGATCGGTACCGCTTTAGGTGAAGTCTTTGACAGTGCTTCCATGGACCATTTGGGTTATATTGTGTCTGCTCTTTTGACATACTGTTTCCTACGAAAATATACGGTGGAGTCAGTTCGCCACCTTATGGAACGCTCTGTGAGTTCCTGCGTGCTTTTTGGCGCAATGCCGGCTTTTTATTATATCTTCGAATATACTGCCAATGTGTACACCGATTTTATGTATAGTGGGGCACGGGTGGCTGTGCAGTTTATGCCCTTCATCACATCGACCTTCTATTTTGTGTTCATCCTCCTGTATTATGCCGAAACACAAAAACAGGCAGCCGTCCAAAGAGAAAGGGACATGCTGGATACGCAGTTTCGCCAGGCACAAACGGAGTTTGAAACACTACGTCAGATGCAGCAGAATGCTGCAACTTACCGGCACGATATGCGCCATCATTTCTCTTTATTGCAGAGAATGGCATCCAAGGGAAATTTAGAAGGTATCAAAGAATATTTAGAAAATGTACAGGCTGACATTGACACCATAACGCCTGTACGCTATTGCGAAAACGAAACCGTCAACCTGATTCTGTCCTCTTTTGCCGCCAAAGCAAAGCAATCCAAAATCCGGTTGACCATAGATGCAAGTTTGCCTGATTCATATCCCTTCAGTGACACGGAGCTTTGCTCCCTCCTATCCAACGCGTTGGAAAATGCCATACAAGCCTCTGAGCAAATTACCGACAGCAGTATGCGCATTATACGGCTGAGGGTGTTTTCCAAGAATAACAAGCTATGCATTGACATTCGCAACCGATATCAGACAGAACCGGTTTTCCGTCAAGGACTTCCCGTATCAAATAAACAAGAACAAGGACACGGCTTTGGAACAAAAAGCATGGCTCATATCGTCGAAAAGAACGGCGGTGTATTCCGGTTTTCGGTCAAGGATGGGTGGTTTATATTTCAAGCCACTACATGACTTATTAATGAAAGAAAACAGGATCTGTACTTATCTATATTTTCCGGAATACTTTTCTTTCCGAAAATATTATATATTTTTACCGTTACTGTGGATAAATAAATGAGTATAATGATATAAAAGAAACCCATAAAGGGAATAAATCGTACGATTTAATAATTAACCATGACTTTTTGAAAAGCATCTTCTGTTTTAAAAAATAAGGTATTCGGAATGGGATTTGTGAGACAGGATTTATGAACGTAGCAATTAGCTTTTTGAGGAGAATAGCATATGATTGGTGTGTTGACTATGAACAAAGAACGAGACAATATGCTGGTTGAAAGTACTTTAAAAGGTAATATCAATTCCTTTGAGGAGTTGATGACCTTGTATCAGGACAAACTATTTAATTTTCTTGCAAAAATGACTTACTCTCGAGAGGACGCGGAGGAGATAACCCAGGAGGTGTTTATAAAGGTATATAAAAACCTTTATAAATACAACAACAAATGGAGTTTCTCCACCTGGCTTTACCGGATAGCTATTAATACGCTTAGAACTGAGTACAGAAAAGTGAAGAACTTAAAAAAAATCGACTATTACACGAATGTACCGGACCTGCCTGCAAGCTTAAGCGATTATCCCGAGATAGCCTATGAAATTAAGGAGCAGCGCGGGCAAATAATGAAGCTTATTGACGAGCTCAAAGAAGACCAGAAAACAGCATTGCTTCTGCGATGTATGCAGGATTTTTCCTTTAAGGAAATCGGCGATATACTGGGAATCTCGCCCGAAGCTGCTAAGATGAAAATACAAAGGGCTAAGCAAACTATTTGCAGGAAGTATGAAAAACTGGAAAAGGGGGGGCGATAAAATGAACTGCAATTTTGATTTTGAAGACATAATTAAATATTGTGAAAATCAGATGTCGGATGAAGAGAAGAAGAGAGTTAAAGATCATTTGGATGCGTGTGAAAAATGCAGAAGATATTATGGCGTTCTTAAATATACCGAATCCTATGCAAAAGACAGTTCTTTGAAAAGTGAAAGCATAAGTAAAAATGTAATGGAGGCAATTGATATGAATAGATATAGTAAGAATAAAAAGGTTTGGGCCGGCAAGGCATTTTACAAGGCAATGCCTGTTATAAAGCCGATTTTGGCAACTGCGGCGGTATTTGCTGTAGTTATAGCATGTGTTGCAAATTTTGACAACTTTAAAAGGTTAATTGAAAGTCCCGGTAGCATAGGAGCTAATCCAACCGCTTCGAACTCCAGCCCGCAAAACACTAGTGCAGCCGTTATACCGGGAAGTACAAAACCGGAAGATCTAGACCCTGTGGAAAAGAGAACAATTACCCTTTATTTTGCAAATTCCAACGCAGATAAAGTTATTGCCGAGAAACGGGAAGTAGAAATAAGCCAGGACACACAAATAGAAAGACTGGTATTTGAAGAATTGCAAAAGGGGCCAAAAAGTGAAGATTTATACTCAGCCATACCCGAGGGAACAAGACTTTTATCGGCGTCAACGGCAAACGGTATCTGCACCCTTAATCTTTCCAAAGAGTTTGTAGATAATCATCCCGGAGGCTCGGCAGGAGAGTTAATGACACTATACTCAATAATCAATACCATGACAGAACTGTCCGGTATCGATAAAGTGCAGTTTCTTATTGAAGGACAAAAGCTTGAAGCATATATTCACGCTGTGTTTAATGAACCCTTTGGAAGAAATCAGGATATCATCGGTAAGAGTGCAAGCGAGATAAAAGCTGAAGTTGAAGCCAGGTCCCAAGCAGCAATACTGGCTATTAAGGAAAAGGATATGGAAAAGCTGGCCTCATTGGTGCATCCTGAAAAAGGAGTACTGTTCTCCCCCTATTCCCACATTGAGCCGGGAAAACACAAAGTGTTTAGCAAGGATCAATTAAAAGGCCTGTTGAAGTCGGAAGAAGTGTATAATTGGGGAGAATATGACGGATCCGGTGATCCGATTGAATTAACCTTTGCACAGTATTACGATAAATTCGTATACAATCATGATTTTGCAAATGTAGAAAAAGTAGCATACAATCAAATACAGCCGTACGGAAACACTATTGTCAATATTTCGGATGTTTATCCTGACGGCAATTTTATAGAGTACTACTTCCCCGGCACCGAACCTCATGATGGTATGGATTGGGCAAGCCTGAGGCTGGTTTTTGAAGAGTATAACGGCCAGTGGTATCTTGTATGTATCGCCCACGGTCAATGGACTATTTAGCAAATTCCCTTACATTCATGCCGTTATTGGTATAATACCAATAACGGTATTTTTTTGTTCTTGAATTCATAGCAAAATAAGCAACAGGTTTGCCTCGCTTTGTAAAAGCAAAAAAGTGCTATTCCTCAATAATGCCCAAATCAATAAATGCTATTGAGAGTAAACTAACCAAATTATATGCTTTTTGCTTATTATACTCTGTCTCTTGTCTTTTAAATACTTCCTCATTCATTTGACCAATATTGTCTATGCAAAAATCAATTTCTTCCGACTTAAAATATTTCATCATCTCATTTGCTGCCTTTTCAATGGTTTCAGCAGTAATTTTGTTTAATTGTATTATCTTATTCTGAGTTGTAATATATTCTTTCACTTTATCACCAATTTCAAATTTCATAAGATAGGTATCGTCAATAAAATTAGATACAATATACGCTTCTATGCTAGGATAACTTAGTAAGAGAACTCCCCCTCTTTCTCCGTTATCATTCTCATACGCATTTTTAAGCTGACCGATTAGCTTCTCTATCAGTTGTTTATTTAAATTAGATTTTGCATCACGATCGAAAATATAATAAATTGCTGCGTTATCAACAGGAAAATTATACTCCGAAATTAGTATTTCGAATATTCTATCGAGGTAATCGTTATTATCACAAATACTTGAAATATTAGATCCTTCAGTATTAATAACAGCTACCTTTGATGTACTCTTATTTTTATTTTTGAAAAACTTAGCGTTATTCCTTCTCTTTTCGATATACTCATAGCCTAATACATCACAAAAAATTCGTCTGAAAAGAGAAAATTCCGTTCTTACACCCTCAACAATAAAAAGAACTCTACCAATGCTTTTATCTTTATTTATCTTCATAGTTCGGCAGGCCTCCAAATACCCCACTAAGGTACATCTTTTCTAAGTTTTGGGCTAGTCTGGGCTGCTCATCTGATACTCTCTTTACTTGACTTCCCTGTTCTCCATTGAATTCGACAGTGTAAATCTGGTCAGGTCTTAATATTGAAGTTGACAATAAGTTCGTAGAATGGGATACAAAAAATATTTGAGAATTTGTTGCGTTTTTAAAGAAATAATTTACAAGCAAACGCTCCAGCTCGTTGTGAAACCCACTGGAAAATTCATCTATCAAAAGCATACCTCCATTGCGAACAATGTAAAGAAATGATGGAAGCAAATTAAGTAAATTTTTATTTCCCAATGATTCGAAGAAATACGGAATCGGTACATATATACCCTTACGTTTAAAAAGAATTGATCCAACATCGTCCGAATCTATTATTTTAGCAGTTTCTTTTACTTTTATATCACTAATATAATCCAAAGTATATTCAAAATTAAAATCCCTAAAAAATTGGTTAATTTCTTCTACTCCATTATCTTTGAGATATTTATTTATACGCATATCTTGTTTGCTGTATGATATAACGCCTTGTATAAAAGGATTTATATATATTAAATTTTGCATGTATTCAAACCACTTACGCAAAACACTGTTATTTGAAAATCCTGTGTTGAAATAAACGGTTCTTAAAAAAAGTATTTCATTGTCTAAATCCGTATAAGATTTTTTCTCTGTAATATACGACTTTGCTGTCGAACCCATTCTCTCAAGCAATAATTCTTCATCAACATACAACTTTTCACTAGTAATTCCCTTACTTATATCATGTTCAAACAAATAACGTATCTCCTTATTTTCGATAACAAAAAAGTACTGTAATGAAAACTCCGGTTCGTCAGAAAAAAGGCATTTCATTAACGCTGCAGGATTTTCTGTTTCTCTAAAAAGCTTATCCAGCAAAAAACGAATAGCATATAAAACATTTGACTTTCCGGAAGCATTTGCACCGTAAAAAGCAATTCCCTTCAAAATTCCTTCATCTGAAACATTATTCTCCAAAAACTTATAATTTGTTTTGGTAAAGTCAATAACTGTTTCATTTTTAAAAGACATAAAATTTTTTATAATTATTTTTGCCAACATATTATCACCCTCTGAAATAATTATATCACCTCCTAGCATTATATGCAATGAATTTACGTTTCATACTCATACAATCGTAATTTTTTTACGATTGTAACTCAGGCACTGTATTTAATTTACGAATTAACACATAGCAAATATAAAATAGACAAATATTATTTGATATAATCAGCCGTCCGTCCAAAAGATATCGCAATAGATATTTACACTCAGGGTTTTATAATGTAATATTTTAAATTCTTTTTGAATAAAACAAGCCTTTTTGTTATAATTGAGTTTAATATAAATTTTGAGCAAGGGTGAAATGCTGATGAAGAATAAAAAAAACATACTGATTATTTCTTTAGTTATACTTGCAGCCATTATCGGTATAACTCTTTATTTTGACAGCGACAAGTCTATATATATGCCGTATTCCGATTTTTACAACCATGTAGAAAACGGTAATGTGGTTTCCGCCACAATAGGAGATGACAAGGTACGGTTTTATTTAGACGGTGAGCAAACAGAGTACCATACCGATAATCCGGAATTGGATTCCTTTAAGGAATTTTTACTTCTCAACGGAGTTAATGTCAGCTCGGAAAAAGGTATGGATGAGATTTTAGTTACAGTTACGGATATGATTTTTAATATCATCTTTTTCGGAGCCATAATATTCGGTCTATACAAATTTTTGAATTTTAGAAAAAACACCTTCAAAGTTATACGTACCAACAATACGAAATTTTCAGATGTTGCAGGCATGGAGGATTTAAAAAGAGAAATGCTTCAGGCCGTGGACATTTTAAAACACCCAAAGGAATATGCTGCAAAAGGAATTCGCCCGATAAACGGTATTTTGCTCGAAGGAAATCCCGGAAACGGAAAAACACTGTTTGCAAGGGCTTTAGCAGGGGAAGCCAATGTCAATTTCATTGCAACCAAGGCAACGGATTTTCAAAGTGCAATTATGTCCATAGGACCTGCCAAAATTAAAGCTTTGTTTAGAAAAGCCCGCGCTCACAAGCCTTGCATCATATTCATAGATGAATTTGACGGAATAGGCGAAAAACGTAATTATTCCGGTACAGGAATCGATAAAGAAAACAATAGAATTATAACCGCAATGTTAAATGAGATGGACGGCTTTACCCGTGAGAGCGGTGTTATGGTCATTGCCGCAACCAATAACTATAAGGCACTTGATGAAGCATTGGTTCGGGCAGGAAGGTTTGATAAAAAATACACTGTTCCCTATCCCGACCAAAAAACCAGAATTGAGTTGATAAACTTATATACTAAGAACAAGAAGCTGGCGCAAAGTATTTCGATTGATCAAATAGCCGCAAAATTCGACGGCTTAAGCTGTTCCCAGATTGAAACAATACTTAATGAAGCTGCAATGGTTGCCACCGGTGAAGGGCATGAAGATATTACGGAAAAGGATCTCATCGAAGCAATTAAAAGGATATGCAATGTTGCACCGGCACACCGTTCCGGTGTTCTCCGCAAATAGCTACAGCACTTTCGACAAAAATTCCTTGGTTCTGGGATTTTGAGGATTTGAAAAGATCTCCTCTGGAGTATTATCCTCCAAAATCCTTCCCTCATCCATAAACAATACTCTGGTAGCTATTTCTCTTGCAAAACCCATTTCATGAGTTACGATAACCAAGGTCATTCCCTCTTTTGCAAGCTGCTTAATAAGGTCAAGAACCTCCCCGACCATCTCGGGGTCTAAAGCTGAAGTAGGCTCGTCAAACAGTATGACTTTGGGATTCATTGCAAGGGCACGAATTATTGCTATTCTTTGCTTCTGTCCCCCGGAAAGAGTCGATGGGTAAACATTAGCCTTGTCTTCAAGTCCAATCCTCTTAAGCAAGCGCATAGCGTTTTCCCTTGCCTCCGCCTTTATCTTTTCACGAGTAGTATTGATTTCATACAAAGGCTTTTTTTCTTTGGAAAAAGTATTTCTAAGCTTTATAAAGAAATTTTTAAACTTCTTTTCCCTAAGATCATGTATTCCTATATACACCGGAGCCAGCATAATATTTTCAATTACCGTTTTATTATTGAACAGGTTGAATTGCTGAAAAACCATCCCCATATGACGCCGGTGAATATTAATATCAACTCTCATATCAGCAATATCTACACCTTCAAATATAATGGAACCACTGGTAGGATCCTCCATACAATTGAGGCAACGAAGAAAGGTGCTTTTACCGCTTCCCGACGGACCTATGATGGCAACCTTTTCTCCTTCTTTAATGCTTATTGTAATACCTTTTAAAACTTCAAGGTTACCGTATCTTTTTTTAAGGTTAATTACGTCTATCACTCTTTCTCAGCCTCCTTTCCATCGCTTTTATGAGGATTGCTATTATCAAAACCAATATAATATAAATAATTGCCATAACAAGGTATGGAACCATAAATTCGTAACTGTTTGTGCCAATATAATTAAATGCGACATACAAGTCGGCAGCACCAACAAAACTTACAACGGAAGTCTCCTTAATCAGGGCTATAAACTCATTTCCCAGTGTAGGAAGTATATTTTTTACAGCCTGGGGAACAACTATTTTCAGCATTGTAACGCGAAAACTGAGCCCAAGAGCCCGGCCAGCCTCCATCTGACCGGGATCTACAGACATTATTCCGCTTCTCATTATTTCAGAAACATAGGCACCGCTATTGAGACCGAATACCAAGACACAGACAGAAAGTGCAGACATATTGATGCCCAGCAGGGGAAGAATTACGTAGTATGCCACCAATAGCTGTACAACTACCGGTGTACCTCTGAATAATCCAACATAAATATCACATAAGACCCCTAATATCTTGGGTAATGTTTTATATTTGGGAACTACTTTAATAATAGCAATTATAGTACCTATAATAATTCCCAATAATAATCCGAAAACCGCAATATAAACGGTATTCCTAAGCCCCAAAAGGACCTTTTTATACCCGTTATAATAGTAAAAGATTTCCCAAAACCTTATTAATTTCTTATCAAAATTCCCCATAAGTAATCCCTTATATAATACAATACCCGAAGAATATTCTTCAGAGTATTGTATATTTAATAATTAAATTATTTTAATTCCTTGATTAATTTAATTCGTTGATTGCTTTTACTATACTTTGTGCAGGAGCTTCATCGATAATAACAAAGTTAATGTTGCCGTTTAGCATATCCTGAACAGCAAGAGAGCCTGATTTGTAACCTACACATTTAACATTGTAACCTTCAAAGCCCCAATCTTCATCGCCTTCAACATAAAACTGAGCAGTTGTGCCTGTCTGCACGCCTATTTTTGTATCACTACTAAGTTCCGACAGAATGGCTTCCACATCAGCTGCAGTCTTACAATTGTCAAAGGTATTGTCGTTTGCTTTAACGATGAGTTTTTGGGAAGCATCATAATACTTGTCAGTGAAAGTAACATACTCTTTTCTGTCTTCTTTTATTGTAAGACCGGACATTGCAATATCGGCTTTACCCTGACCCACCGACAAGCAAACAGCATCAAAATCCATGTTTTTGATTACAAGCTCTTTACCGAGATAATCTGCAAGAAGTGCAGCAATTTCCATATCAATACCGTAATACATATCGCCTTTGGTATATTCAAAAGGCTCAAATGCCGCATTCGTAGCTACAACAAGTTGGTCTTTGCTGCTGTCCTCCACAGCCGAACTAACAGCTTGAGGTTCTCCGTTACTAAAATACTTATTGCTTATTTGTTCAAGAGTTCCATCGGATTTAATTTTAGCAATAAATTCATTTACCTTCGCAAGCAATTCCGGTTGGTTTTTATCTACTCCAAAAGCATATTCTTCTTCAGTCAATGGGATATCAATAACTTTAGCTCCTGTAGCTTTTTGTCCCGAACTATTTTGACCTGAATTATTATTGCCTGTACTTATCTTTTCTGAATTACAACCTGAGAATACAAAACTGCAAAGCATCAGCATTGAAATAGTTAGAATAAGAACTTTTCTCATAAAAAACAATCTCCTTAAATCTTAATAAACTTATATTTTACGCATTAACTGCTATAATTGTAAATTATCGTATCTCAGGGTATTTGTCAATAAAAAGCATATATTGGGTGTATTGAATAAAATACATCACAAGGACTCTGCTCTATAAATCCAAATTTGCTATCTTCGTTGCAAATTCTGACCATAAAGGCTTTGGTAGCTCATGCCCCATTCCTTCAAATGTTAAAAGCTCGGCACCCGGAATAGCAGCCGCAACAGCACGTCCTCCGCTTATATCAATCATTTTATCATTTTCACCGTGTATAACCAAAGTTGGTATCTTAATAGAACGAAGTCGCTCTGTTCTATCACCGGACTTAATAACTGCAACAGCTTGTCGCATCATCCCCAGTGGATCATGATCCCTATCCCAGGCAAGACCTGCGATTTGGGCAGTAGCTTTTTCATCTAAAGGATATTTGGGAGAACCGAGAGCTTTTCGTGATTTAATCTGCCAATCGATATAGGCTTGACGGTCATCATAATTAGGTGAACCTAAGCTTGCCAACACTGAATAGTCAGGTTGTCCTACCAAACTGTTTCCGGTAGTTGACATCATAGAGGTCAGAGACCGAACCCTATTAGGATACTCTATAGCTATTGTTTGAGCTATCATTCCACCCATTGATGCGCCAATCAAGTGCACACTATCATACCCAAGGGCATCCATGAGGCCTACCGTGTCTGCTGCCATATCGGAAAGGGAATATGTTACTGTAGAGAAATCACCGGATTGTATTGCAGGAAAATCCGGAACAGGAGCATTTGAAAAATGAGTTGAAAGTCCGGCATCCCTATTATCGAACCGAATTGGATGCAGATCGTGACTAGCCAGTTCCAAGCAAAACCCTTCAGGCCAGTTAATCATTTGTGCACCCGCACCCATAATCAGAAAAACAGGCGGAAATTTAGGATTGCCAAAGCGCTGATAAACCATCTTTATTTTCGATGGCCCAACATTTTGAACACTTTCTTCACCATGAATTTGAACTTTATTTGTATCCAAAAACATATCCTCCTTATACTGGAATTATTTAATCAGTAGTCCGTAGGTATATTATATGTGTATGGCAAAAAAATAAATAGTCTATAATATGTTTTTTTACTATGTTATAATTAAAGTGGCAGAGATTATTTTATCTAAATAACCAACAAATGAGATGAGTTTGACCATTGTCATTTTCTAAATACAATATATCTTCCTATCTTTTAGCTTAATCACCAAATATAATGTATTATTAGTATCGTGAATATAGGTACGGCAAACCTATTTGGATTAAGGCCCTTAACGGGTACATTAAATAGATCTTTCTACAGGATGTCTCAGTACGGTTTTCATGCTTTCAGGTTTGGACTTTCTAGGGTCAGAAAGATATATCTCATGATGCTTTCCCCCACTTGTCAACCTATCCTTCAAACCATGCTCCAAAAGAAAAGCCTCAACCTTCTTCATAGTTTCAGGCTCGGTGCTGTAAGGTCCAATATGCATAATTTGTACACATAAGCCTTCTTCCAAGGATTCAAAACGAGCCTTTTCAATTGCCAGCTCCGGCTTCTTCCTAGCCAATTCGTTAGCTGCCCATCGGACAACTTCTTCATTCGCAAATTCCGGTTGGCGTATCATCAAAGTCCACTTCCAATTATCCCTTTCTTCAAAGGAAAAGGCACCCTCATCAATCCACCATAAACCTTCCAAAGGAGGAACCACATAATCAAAATAACCTTCAGGCTGCTTCCCTTTCTTCTTGCTCATTTTGATGGCATATGACAGTCCATATAAAAGTTCGGTAGCATGCTGAAACTCAGGATTGTTATTGGGATCGCCGCTTCCGTCCACCATAAGGAAATTCATTGGCGGTACTTCAATTAAAACCGGCTTGTCCTTAGGCATATATAAATCCTTGTATTCTTTTTTGTAATCAAACGCTTTTTCACTCATTTAAAATCCTCCAATATTTTAATATAAAATCGTCAACGGGTTTGAAAGATTAATCCGTTGCTTGATGACAAAATACAATTATCAATACTGTAGAATATATCATTGATTATATATTTATACAATAGTGTGTTTACATAAGTTGTCATTAGTGTTTATTTAATAGATTGACTTTATTTAAACCGTAAACTATAATATTGTCTATCAATTTTTCCGAAGTTCTAAGTAAAGGTAAATAACCTCAAAAATCGGTTATGGGCTGGCTTTAGAACTTTATGTTGAATGGAATTTATTAACTATGGCAAAAGGGGGCAAAATAACATGATGATTTATTTGGCAGCAGGAGCATTTTTTATTTCATTGGCATCTTTGCTATATGTAATTTTCTCGGATATTAAATTCAAAAGCGGGCCTTCCGGTGAAAATGGCGGAATTATTGACAAAGAAACAAGGGACCGTTATGTAAGAAACATTACCAACGTTATGAAAACATTTAACATGAAAACGGTAGAAAGCACTGTTACCGAATTTATGTATTGTTTTATCGACCAGACATTGGCTGTTTTAAAGAAAGTCGGTATTCGCAAAGAAGTAGATATTATTGAATCCGATACTTCTCAAGCCAATACTGCTTCATTAAACCTTGTTATAAGTGACGGAAAAAACAACATGACTACTGCATTGGTACACGGTAAAATCGTGGAAAAATACATAGACAACGTGACAGATAAAGTATTATATGAAAAAGTTACGGAAGACGGACATTATGTTTTGGAAATGCTCCGAAGTGATTATCTTGAAGAACGCCAAAATGCAAATTTTTGTTCCAACTGTGGGGCCCCCATGAGTATTGAAGGGGATTTTTATGTATGTCCCAATTGCGGCACCAAGTACACAACCGAATCGGCAAAATGGGTTGTGGCCAATAGCTACATTTATGACAGTAAAGCCGGAAATATTCAGGGATTTATGTTTTTACTGCCCGCAATTATAATGTTTGTCGTAGCATTTATAGCAAATTTTTCTTCATGGAAAATCAAGGTTTTGTCTATTCTAATTGACCTGATAGTACTGGGAGCGGCACTTTGCTACAGTTCATGGATTTCAAAACAATTAAGCGGTATTAAGAAAATTTCCCAATATGACAAAGAGTTTTCCAGAAAGAGTTTTGAAAGAAGAGTGGGGTACTTGGTTCGTGCATATGAAAGAGCTAAAGATTTAGATATTTCAAAGGTAAGACCTTTTATGGAACCGTCACTTTATGCAAGATTAAAAGATCAAAACAAATATGATGAGTTTTATATGTTGGACTTTCAAATACTTAAACTGGTGGTCAAAGATTTTGTAATTAAAGATGACAAACAGCTTGCATATGTTACCTTGGATGTTAATAAAGTTACAATTAACGAGAAGAAAAAAATAAAGAAGAAAAAAGGTAAATATGATGTTACATTGTACAGGCACAAAGACACAATGACAGACGTGAAACTGAATCCTGAGGTAATCACCTGCGAATGCTGCGGACGCAATATGAACTTAACGGTTGACGGAAAATGTAAATCTTGCGGCAACACCTATGATTTGTCCAAATATGATTGGATTATCTACGATGTCAGCGATATTAAATAGTATTGACAAGATTGTTTTAAAGTACATGGGAGCAAGTAAATTCAATATTCGGTTTATAGGAGGTAAAAGATATGGGATTAATAAAACAGGCAATTGCCGGAACAAAGGAACAATTTAACGAACTTTTAAAAGCAGGAACCGGAAGCTTAAAAAGCGTACTTAGCGATAAGTTTAAGGCAGTTATTGAATGTCCGGACATGGGTAATAATATTTTGATGATGAAAAAGACATCTCAAACCGGGCGTATTCCAAGAGAGAGTGCTATCGTGGTACAACCGACTCAAATGGCAGTTATTGTGGATTCCGGACGAGTTGTAGATGCTACGGCGGAACAGGGTGTATATATATTTGATCAATCCTCAACTCCATGCTTTCTTGCAGGAGATTTCGGGGGCTCCATTAAAGAATTGTGGGAGCGCTTTACCTTTGCAGGAGCAACACCAAATAGCCAGCAAGTATATTATTTCAATATAAAAGAGATAATGGATAACGGCTTTGGAACAGCAACTCCTATTCCCTACAGAGACTGGGAACACCCCCTTGCAAACCCGAGAGTTCCCGGCGGTTTGATGCCAATGAATGTAAATATAAAGTGTTACGGTAAATATACTTTCAAGATTATAGACCCGGCAGTTTTTATGCAGGAAGTTTGCGGTACGGCCAATATTTATGAAAAAGATGATTTGGTTGAACAGATGAGAAGTGAAATCAATGCTGCGTTCAGGTCAGTTGTAAACCGTCTCGGTTCCGATGATTATAAAGTCTATGCGACCCAGTTGTCTTCCCAGGATCAGCAAATCCGCGAAATCATGGAACAAGAGGTTTTAGATGCACCGATACGTAGACGCGGTATTAAAATCGTATCCTTTGCTATTGAGAGTATGCAGTTTGATGAAGCTTCCAAAGCTAAGATAGATCAATATGAAATCGGTTCTGATGCACTCACGCAGCAAGGCATCATGACCAGTTCCTATGCAAAAGCAATGGAAAATGCAGCCGGAAATGCAAACGGTGCTGCAACAGGTTTTGTCGGACTTGGAATGATGAACATGGCATCAGGCGGAGTTTTCGGAAACGTTCCTCAGAATGTTCATAATCAGGTGGCGCAACAGCAGCAAAACTTTGGTAATTCAAATACTCCGACAGCTTCAGGTACAACTTGTGGCAAATGCGGTATGACAGTTAACGGGAAATTCTGTTCCAACTGCGGAACACCGATTCCTCAGAAGAAGATTTGTCCGGCATGTAAACAAGAAGCTTCAGGAAAGTTTTGCTCCAACTGCGGTGCCAATTTAGAGGCTCCGGCTAAAAAGTTCTGTCCCGATTGCGGTACGGAAGTTCCTCAAAAGTTCTGTCCTAACTGCGGCAAATCAGTTGAATAGTACATAAAATATTATTGTTGGTGGTTCTTATTCGGAACCACCATTTTTATATGCTCCACCGGTATTTTCAGCATTGAGAGTTCCCTCCAGCTCTATCAATAGGCATTTGACCAAACTCTTGCAAACAGGGCGGTGCTTAGTTCCTTTTGGGACAATCAACAAGTCTCCCTCAGATAAATGCACAAGTCCTTCTTCGAATTCAATGTCAAACTCGCCCTCAATGCAATAAAACACTTCATCGGAATTATCGTGGACATGAAAGTCCAAGGTTCTATTCTCTGCTTGCAAAACATTCATCATATGGTTGTTAAATGAACCGATTTTCTTATATTCAAACAGACGATTTAAGCTATTAGCCTGCTCTTTAAGATTTACCTTTTTCAGCATTATTTTATCACCTTATCAACACCTATAATTATTTATCTAAGCAATACATAAAACATAATTGATATCACTATAGCTATATACGAAACTCCAAAAGCAAGCAATATTTTCTGATAAGGACGCTTCCCTTCTTCTCTGGCTTTAGCAATCTCATCCAGCTTTTTGCCTTCAGTAAAGGCAAGAATTTCCCGATATGTTTGGATGTCAAACCTTTTTTTCTGTTTCTCTACCAAAAAAGCCACATACAAAGTCACAGCCATAAGAATAATCCATATGGCGGTACCTATATATCCCAGAAAATGAGCAAGGGGTATGGGTGTAATGATACTTAAAAAAAGCAATAATCCATATATATTGCTCATTCTCTTAAATTGCATTCTGTCCTCATTGCTAATTTGCTCTTTTATGACTTCAACATCTCCTTTTATTAAATTATCAATGGAAATATTAAAAACTTCGCTTCGTAAAACAAGACTGTTTACATCCGGATAACTCTTGTCATTTTCCCAGTTTGATATTGTCTGCCTGGTCACATATATTTTTTCAGCTAAATCATCCTGGGATAATGATAATTCATTACGATATTTTTTAATCTGTTTTCCAAGCTCCGTTTTGTGCACCACCTTTCATGTTCACACTAATCGATTGAGATGTTTTCGTCTATCAAAAGGCTTTTACATTTTTATATCACTTTCTTCTTTCTATTGTCAAAACATTTTTACATCCTCAAAAAACCATAAAAAAACACGTTTCCATGCAAAACAAAAAAGCGATAACAAGATGCTCATCACTTGAAAGGCTAACCTTTACCCGCCACTGATAAAAAGTAATGAACCTTTATCGCCTCGTTATATTACAATTCATAATATTTCTAAAAAGAATTATATAAATTAAACAAGCTTTTATAGTCGGGATTTGTAGAAGAGTCAAGCAGGTATGCCGATACATTCGAGCCCGGCTTTCGGTGATTGTTTAACGCATAGATTATTCTATCGCCGGTTGTTATACCAACCCCATGTCCATAGTAATACCCGTTTCCCAAATCAATAGCATTTTCGCCTTGCCACTCAGGGGTCAACGGATCTACGTCGGGATTTTTAAAATATCTGCAATCTGCAGGAAAAGTATCGGGTGGCTTTCTGTCAGTAGTAACTTTAAGCTTTCCGTTTAGATTTTGCCAATCCATTAAATAGATATCCGTAAATAAGCGGTTGAAAAGCTCTTCACCGAAAGTATCCAGCACAGCTTTATAATATACTATAACAATTGCAGTTGCACACTCAGTACCATATAACTGTCCGTTGGCATAAATATCGTTAACAGCCCTCGACGGCATAACATCCCTTTTTAACAAAAAACCGCCCTCGAAAGTTCTTCTCCAATAATGCTCATTACATACCGAATCTTTAAAGGTTCTGAAACGCATTCGGCTTCTATATAGCATTTTAGAGGCATTTATGATATTTTTTCTCATATCGAGAATAAATAAAAGTTCTTTAGTGGTGGAAAACCTGTAAATATAACTACTTTTTTGCATTATATTTATAATTTTCAATTTTATTTCGTCATTATTGACGCCAGGTATGGCAGTATTAGTATCAACAGTATTGCCGGATATTATCAGCATAGTGTCCCCCCCAACATGTCAACTGAAATTCTGAGCTGCTCATTAATGGGATAATTAATCCAGTTACTCCACCAATAAATATTCTTATTGTGTAATATAAAGGAATAACTGGAAAGCAGAATTTGACTGTTGACATCCAAAGTGTTAAATATATTTAACTGCTGTTTTTCAGCTTCGGATAAAGGATTTTCAAACTTTCCGTCATTGGTAACTTTCTTATGAAGATACTTGGCACCTAAGGACACCTCGAAAGGAGACGGATCGGGCATCTGTTGGAAACTCTCCCCGGTATAATAAATAAACGGATAGTTGTCTTTAAGCCAATAACATATATTTCTATACAGTAAATCATTGGGTATGTCATTATATTTCACTACAGGGATAAATTTAAGAAGTTTTTTTGTCAGCTCGATATCTCTTTCATCATTAGAATTTAAACTTTCCGCCAACATCAATATACAGTTGGGATCCCGGCATTCAAAAAACGCCCAAACCATGTCATGGATAAACAGGCCCTGCTTATAACGGTTATAAATAATCTCTTTAATAACAGGAAGCATTGAATAATCCCTGTATTCCCGAACCAGTATTATTGCACAGGAATCCAAAATATCAATGTATTCTCCTCTTGAAAGACTGTCATTCTTGCCGGTTTGAAGAATCCATTTCAGTATTTCGGGGGCTTCAATATTTACAGCAACTTGTCTAAACCGGGAAAAGTTCTTTGAACGAATAGCTTTTGTTACCGTTATGGCATCTCTATTTCGTGAGCTTAAGTATCTTGAGAAAGGCGGTTTGCCAATCTGAGGTAAGAGTATATATAGTGACGGAAAGCTAAGGTTGTCTTCATTTATCAGTTCTATGGCTTTTGAAGGATTTCTGACAAGCATTTTACGGAAGTATTCGGGTAATTCATCGCTTCCCTTTTCGCTTCGTATCATGTCTAAAGTACTTAACTTAAATAAATCGGACATAAATAACCCCAAAACTTGTGCATTTTACTATTAATATTAATATGCATCCGAGTGCTCAAAAGGAACTTTTATTCTTATATCTACGGATATTTCTGCAGCTACATGAAAAGAATAAATATTGCTTGAGTTTGATAATTTTCAAGATTACCGGAGGGAATTATTATGAGCAAAGAAAAGCAAAAGATATTTTCGAAAACGCCCCAGTCATATTGGATGGCTTCCACACCCAAAACCGATTATCCTCCCATAAAAGAGGATATAAAAGTTGATGTAGCAATTATCGGAGGTGGTATCACCGGTATATCCACTGCCTATTTACTCGGTAAATCCGGGGTAAAAGTAGCCGTTATTGAAGCCGACCGCATTTTGCAGGGCACAACCGGACATACCACGGCAAAAATCACCTCCCAGCATAAACTGATATACAGTAAAATAAGCAGTCAAATGGGAAGGGAATTGGCACAGCAATATGCAGATGCTAACGAATCCGCCATTCGTATGATTGAAAAAATAGCAGTTGAAATCAATATCGAGTGCGATCTAGTTCCCCAATCTGCATACGTATATACACTGGAAGATAAATATATTGATAAGATAAAAGATGAGGTGCAAATTGCCGGTTCTCTTGGTATAAAAGCCTCTTATCTCGAGGAAATACCTCTACCCTTCCCAATTAAAGCCGCTGTGCGTTTTGACAATCAGGCTCAATTCCATCCCCTGAAATTTCTGTTGCCTCTTGCAAAAGAAATTACCGCAAGCGGAAACCAAATATTTGAACAAAGCAGGATTGTGGACATTGAAGACGGCAGTAACTATGTTTTAATAACCAATCAAGGTAAGAAGGTAACTGCAGAAAAGATTATAGTCGCTTCCCATTATCCTTTTTACAACAAGGCAGGACTATACTTTACAAGGTTATATACGGAACGGTCATATGTTGTTGCAGTTAAGGCAAAAGAAAGTTATCCCGGGGGAATGTATATAAACATAGAAGAACCCAAGCGCTCAATTCGCAGCCAGCGTTCAGACGACGGCGAGCTGATACTGGTCGGCGGTGAAAGCCATAAAACCGGTCAAGGCGAGGATACAATCAAGCATTATGAGGCACTGATAGACTATGCCAACCAAACCTTTGCAGTTGAGGATATTCCTTACCGGTGGTCCACTCAGGATTGTATGACTATGGACGGACTGCCTTTAACGGGGCATTTCACATCCAACACTCCCAATATGTACATTGCAACCGGTTATGGCAAATGGGGAATGACCAATAGCATGGCTTCAGCGATGATACTTAGAGACTTGATAGTTGACGGAAAAAGCCCCTGGCAGGATGTTTACAACCCTTCGCGCAAAACCATCGCGGCTTCCGCAAAGAACTTTGTTGTTGAGAATATTAATGTTGCAGAAAAACTTATTGAGGGAAAAATCGCACCCTTACCGGACGACATCGACGTTAAGACCGGAGAGGGAAAGAATATTAAGATTGATGGGCAAAGAGTCGGAGTATATAGAGATGAACAAGGCACATTACACGTAGTAGACACAACATGTACACATATGGGCTGTGAATTAAAATGGAATTCCGCCGAAAAATCCTGGGACTGTCCCTGCCATGGCTCAAGATTCAGCTATAAAGGCGATATAATTGAAGGTCCGGCAGTCAGACCTCTAAATACTAACAGCGATGTAAACACAATAGAAAAACTTGTTAAAGATAAATTTTAATTGACCAACATAAAACAGGGGACGGTTCTCTGTTCTATAAAACAGGGGACGGTTCTCTGTTCTAGAACAGAGAACCGTCCCCTGTTTTATTAATCGGGAAATTGAACATTGCCCGGAACTATATAAGCTTCTTCAGCAATCTCTCCCGGACCGGGAAGGCTATCGATTACATCGGTCAAAACATATCCTCTTATATCCGTAATTCTTATTTTAGGTGTGGTTGTGTCTACATTTTCATATATAAAATGATTCCAGAACATTTTTTTCATGTTATGCCATTCCCCCTTTTGATATATTTCCATTTTCAAAACCGGATATTTGTGGTCTCTGACTTGAATGGCTATCCAAGAGGGAGAAGTACCCTCTTTAATTCTGTATGAAACATTTTTATCAATAGGTGCGGCAACAATCCGCCATTTAATATCAATTCTTCCGTCTTCCATATTCCCGATTTTGGCAAAGGATGTCGGGCAAAGATCTAATGCACCTTCCCCTCCTTCCGGATATAAATCGGTTACATATACAACAGTGCTTCCCTTTTCCCCGGTTACTTCAAGGTATGCCCCGGCCAATGCCGCATCAACACCATAGCTATTATAGTCATAAGGATTTAGAGCCGTAATTTCCATATCTAACGAAATAGGATCAAGCAGGCAAGCTCCTCCTGTGTATCCTGAACCGGTGTATGTTGCGTAACTTGAGTGTACTTTATCCCAGTCCGGATAAGCTCCTATATCGGTAGGTTCCGGATTAGGCGTTTCAGGAACTGTATTTTTGGGGAATTCGTCTATTTTTCTGAGAACATATCGTTTTAAAATTGTTAAGTCAATACTGTCTATCATTCCGTCTCCATTTGTATCTGCACTCCAAAGAGGGTCTTCAACAGGTAAGCTGTCAATAACCCTTAATAAGAATCTTTTCATTAATGTTATATCAATGCTGTCAACAAAACCGTCTCCATTTAGATCTCCAACCGGGCTTTGTCCATTACATACGGAAGTAAAACTGAATATTTGAATAAGAATGACACTCAACATTAGACATATAAACTTTTTCATAATAACTCCCCCTTGCTTATATATTATTTCGAAATTGACAATAAGTTTGCTGCCCCATATAAAATAAAACAGGGGGTAGTTCTCTGTTTCGGAAAGGAAAACCATCCCCTGCTTAAGTCTGTTGAAAGGTAGATTGATTTTTATTATAATGGTTATATCAATTTTATATCTGGAGGGTTTAAAATGGGTTGCAACAATAATATCAATTGCACTTGCACATACTCTTCATGTTCACGCCACGGCAAATGTTGTGAATGTGTTGCATATCACCGCAGAAGTGGAGAAGTGCCGGGATGCTTCTTTTCAAAATCCGGTGAGAAGACTTACGATAGATCAATAGAAAATCTGTACAAAGATTATAATAATAACAGATAATCCTCAAAGCTTTATTTATTTGCGGATTAAAGTTCTTATCGAGATGTATTTGAAACAGGTTAACCGTCCATCAATGGGATAAAACCTGTTTTTTTGTTAGCAAAACCTAGTATTTTCTATCCTCAAAAATAAGAAAGTAGAATTTTCTGTAGTTTTGTTTTGAAATTACTTATAATAGTATTGTATAATTATTATTGTTGCTTTTCAGGACTACATTCTTTTTGGGGTGGGGGGAAATCAAGATGAAAAACGGAGAATTATATAAAGTTAGACCCATTAAGGATTTAAAGGATATGCTGAATTCCAGCGTAGAAATATATGGCGATAAAGCGGCGTTTTTATCGAAACCCAAGGGTGGCGGTACCTATGTTCCTATATCATATAAGCAGTTTAAATCTGATGTAGACGCTATGGGAACAGCTTTAATCGACCTTGGCCTTAAAAACGGTAAAATTGCTATAATAGGCGAAAACCGCTATGAATGGTCGATATCCTATCTTTCGGTTGTAAACGGAACAGGCGTCGTTGTACCTCTTGATAAAGAACTTCCTGCAAACGAAATAGCGTTGCTTCTGAATCGATCACAGGCAGATGCCATCATTTATTCGGAAAGTGTTAAGGACAAAATCGAGCCTCTTTATGAAAAGTCTACTTCTTTACGATATTTTATCAGTATGGACAATGAAGAAGATGAGGGAAATATCTTATCCTTCCATTCTCTTTTACAAAAGGGACATGAACTGCTGAAAGAAGGAAGGCGCGAGTTTGTTGATGCAAAAATAGATACCACAGCAATGAGTATACTTCTCTTTACTTCCGGAACAACCGAAACTGCCAAGGCTGTTATGCTGTCTCACAAAAATATAGCAGAAAATTTAATGGGTATGTGTTCAATGTTATATATTGATGAAAAGGATACATTCTTATCAGTCCTTCCCATTCATCATACCTATGAATGTACCTGCGGTTTTTTGTGCCAAATATACCGAGGCTGTACCGTCGCATATTGTGAAGGGCTGCGCCATATAGTTAAGAATCTTAAAGAGTCTAAGGCTACAATGATGCTGGGAGTACCCTTGATTTTCGAATCCATGTACCGTCAAATAATGAATCAGGCCATAAAATCAAAGGGAGAGAAAAAAATCAAGTTTGCAATTAAGCTTTGTAACATTTTGAGCAAAATCGGAATTGATATTCGAAAAAAAATATTCAAGCAAATTCACGAGGCTCTGGGAGGACATATAAGGTTATTTATCAGCGGTGCTGCAGGTATTGACCCCCAAATAGCGAAGGGATTTAGGGAGCTGGGTATATCCTTAGTGCAAGGCTATGGTCTTACTGAATGTGCTCCGATAGTTGCCTTAAACCGTGATATTTACTATAAGGATGAGGCTGCCGGGTTACCATTGCCGGATCTTCAGGTTGAAATCGATAATCCTGATGAAGACGGTATAGGGGAAATTAAATGCAAGGGCAGCAGTGTTATGCTTGGATATTACGAAAATCCGGAAGCTACTGCAGAGGCTATTAGGGATGGATGGTTTTACACCGGTGACAGTGGATTTTTCGATGAGGATGGATTCCTCCATATTACCGGACGCAAAAAGAATGTAATTATCACCGGGAACGGCAAAAATGTTTTCCCTGAAGAAATTGAAACCTTATTAAACAGGAGCCCCTATATCAAGGAGTCATTGGTTTACGGAAAAGGCCAATCTGACGGTGATACAGTAATATGTGCAAAAATAGTTCCCGATATTGATAAGATCAAAGATGATAAAGAAAATAATTTGATTCCGGACGAATCAGTGGAGAAAATTATTGAAAAAGAAGTCAAGGATGTAAATAAAACCTTGATAAGCTATAAGCATATTAAAGAGTTTACTGTTCAGGAAGAGGAGTTCATTAAGACAACAACTAAAAAGATTAAGCGTCATGAGGTATTAAAACAATAGCATATTTTAAAGAATTCATCTAAAAACTCTTAAATCAAATGCTATAGCCACTCGATCCGGCTTAGAACCACATAAAAGACAAAAAGACCACCATAGCGATCTTTTTGGAATACCTGGATGTATAGCATGTGGAATTTATTTCTAAGTATTTCTTTTATGACCGGGAACGCAGCTTTTTTAACTGCCGCTTTATCTTCTTAATTGCCCAGTCATAATGGCTGCACGTTGCGCTTACACAGTAACTGCCGATACTGGTTGAACCGCTCCATTTAAAATGCTGCTTCTCAAACAGCTCTTCATTGGAAAAACTTTCAATGAGCTCAAGCACTTCCTTGTGGCTTTGCATAAGCATTTTCTTTGCATCTTCATAGGATGTGGATTGATGCTTCTCCCAAAACTTCATGTTCAAATCGCCGTATGTTTTCCAATTGTACGGTTCGGGAAGAAAAGGCGCATTATTACCCTGGAGGTTGGAGTTTACCCAATTTAACAAGAGTTGATGCCACTCGTATAGGTGAACAAGAATATCTCGAAGGTTCTTATCCCTCTTCCAGTGAGCCTCTTTATCCTTCGGATCGTCGCCGAAATCAAAAGGTATGCCGAGTTCCTCTTCCGTCATGCTGTCGATGAGAGCCCACATTTTATCGAATTGTTCATTGGCAGCAGCAATTAAATCCGTTTTTGTTGCCGGTCTTGGCATATTATTTCACACTCCTCTATTTAAGTTGCTGTTCTATCGTCCTTTGTGCCGGGCTTTTTTCTTTTCCTGCCGAAGAGCAAATTTGCGTTCCTTTTCAGCCTCCTTTTGCTCACGGCTTTTAGTCTTTCTCTCTATTTTAATTTGCTCATGCTGAAGCTTTAAGGCTTGCTGTGCTTTTGTACCAACTCCTCTATTCTCCAATTGCCTGTTGATTTTTCTTTGTCAAATACAATCTTCCACCATCTTGAAAATACAAGCTTTCATTTTTTTCAAGCTCATATCTTTTTTCTTCCGGCCATATAAATTCTACTGCATCGTTTTGAATATCGTGTTTAACTAATGCAAACGGCGAGACTATCAGCCGAATATTTACCAAGTCTCCTGCTTTTGAAAAAGGTATCTCCGTAATGGTCTTCACACCGGGCCACTCAGGTTTATAGGCAAGGACTTGTATTACTTCTTTATTAAAATCATAGCGGATAATTCCAAATAAATTGTCTTTATTATCATAAACAGGTCTTTCTAAAAACACATTCATTTCCTGCTTTATCGGTTCATAAACTTTTCCTGACGGAAATTCGATAAGATAGAGTTTCGTTCCGGGATACTTGTTTTTATAACAGGGAACCTCATATGCTTCTGAACAAGGCGTCCATTGACCGTAATACCATGAATCGGTTCCTTCTATCTTTTCCGGATAAATCTCTTCAAATCCCTTAAATATTTTAATATCCATTTATTTTACTCCCTTATGTTTTTTTGAGTTGAAAATGGTGCTCCTCTCTCAATTTATTCATGCCCATATCAATTATTAACTTGATGAAAAAGCTTTACCTGCCTAATAATTCATCACCATGACCATCAATCATAGATGCATATTCACTTCTATTTTTTATTTATCAATTTGTACAATTCATCCATCACAAGCTCGCTTTTGCATTCAATATCCGGATATACAAGATCATCGGTACATTCCCTATCTGCCCGATAAAACCGTTTTGTGGATATTTGCATGAATAATTGAGAGTTTGGCAATTTAAAATATGCAATTTCACCATATCCGTTGGGATCGTTTCCCGGAGCTTCCCCTATAATGGTACCCAGGTTATTGTCCTTCACAAGCTGTGCAAACATCATAGCCGAACTAAACGTACCCGCCGATGTTAGAAGGTACAGGTTACCGTTAAACAGCAAATCTTCATATTTATCATTTTTAGCAATTCCGTTTCCTAATCTTATATATATAAAGCCAAATCTCCAACCCAACGTTCCAATTTTGTAGCTATCGATATCTAAATACCTGAAAAATTCATTTGCTACCTGACTGTTTCCTCCGCCGTTATACCTCAAGTCAACTGCAACATTGCCAATTCCCTTATCCTTTACTTCTTGAAACATTGCCCGCACACAATTGATATACTCGCTATTGTATGTACACTGGTCAAGACGCAGTATTGCAATGTTTTTTTCTTCATCAATCTCATAACTTACAAAGCTCTTTTCCGTTGTTTTTGTATTATCAATGCCATTGAATTCGGCATATTCCTTCCATGAAAGAAAGTCATCGGCATTACAAGTCTCAACACGTGTCCTTCTGTCTGAGGAGGTCAGTGTATACTCTATTCCATCCTCCATGTCAAAGCCCAGATAATCCAATCCTGCTTCAGTAACAATATCATCGGATAACCATTCCAATTCCCATGATGTTGCCTCAAAGCTGTAGTAATTGCTCATTCTGTCAAGAAGCTCTTCTATTGAAATGCCGTTTACGGCTGTTATTTCATACCCATCACTAATCCATCTGCGGTAATATTTCATTATTTTTCTGTCAGCATAATTGCCGCGAACATATGTATGACCGTCTCTGAGGATTGAAAATACGGATTCTATCTCTCTTGCCAAATCATTAACTCTGATTTCACCGGATTGTTGAATCCTTGTCTTTACTTTCTCATACTGCTGACGGATATCTTCCGGAATTTCTCTATATAGCGCCGGATGAAGTTTTTTTAGATATTTCATGGCATAATCCAAATCTTCCACTGCCTTGCCGGAACTTATCCGATAATCATAGGGCTTTGAATAATAATCGGCATTTAAGCGAAATTGAATGCTGTTCCAATACGGATTGCAATAGCTTCCCAAAATAGATATAACCACCGTAATGAAAGCCAGAATTCCGACAAATGCTTTTGATATTTTCCCCTTGGGGATTTTTATAAAAAATATAGCCGCAGATGCAATTACCGTCAATGAGGCAAGTATACTCAAAAACTCAGGCATATTGAAATTTATCAATAATGCATTTACAGGAATCAGGCTAATAGCCAAAATATCAATTAAAATACATAATAAAAGGTATTTCCTTCTCATTTCAAACTACCCCTTTAGTTTATCATATTCAAGGTCAGATGGCGGATTTTTCAGCCATTCTAAGAAAATAATTACATGACTTAAAATATTAATTTCCATTATATGCGAAGGAATTTATAATATCAATAGATTTAAAAACCTTTTATAGACGATTATGCTTGTTTTCGTAAGCTTATTGTATAGTTGAAATACCAAGATATCATTCAATTCTATAGTTATCCACCGATTGTACAAAACTCAAATTTAAAGCAATTCGGTTTATGGCACTAATTATCTCTAAATCATTTTCGTTTGCTTAAGCGTTTCCAATCCATCATACTTTTTTCAGCACAAGGCATAATGTATCTGCCTTACCGGTATACTTACTGCCGCAAACATCATCATAAATGCTGTGCATTTTAAGCCCGTAAGGTGTAACCTCATTAAGCAATGTATCTTTTGTGAATACGCTATCCCAGATAAGGTATTCGCGAACATCATTCCCCGTAACCACCACAGTCTTATTGACTTTAACAGTATTGTTTTCGTAATAATACTCAGCTTCCAGACATAAATGCGGTTTATCGCTCCAAAAGCCACCGTTTTCATTATAGGACCAATATGTGCGGTCACACCTGTCCTTAAGTGTTTGCTCGGTGAAGACGTCAAATATGAACAAGCCGTTGGGTTTGAGGGCACGGTATACTTTTGACAGCAGTGTTTTTCTTTCATCGGGAATCAGGGCTGCGTAATCGCAGTAAATCAATGTTATTGCATCAAATTCCTCATTGTAATTCATCTCCAAATAATTTTGGTATATATATTTGGATTTTGTGTCGTGCTCTTTTGCATAAGCTATCGAGCGTCCGGAATAATCTATACCGGTAACGTCATAACCTGCATTTGAAAGTCTCATGGCGTAAAGTCCCGGACCACAACCCAGGTCAAGTATTTTGCTACCTTTGGGAATTATACTTTCAAGCCACTTAACCGAGCGGTCGATATAGCTGTGGTTTCGGCTTGCCGCATCCCAATCCGGGTTTAAGTGTGCTTCCAGCATCCCCTTTGAAATATGCTCATCGTCCCAAAACAGTTCACCGCTGCGCTGCCAAAGAGCAGGTTTTTGTAAAAGTGAAAACAGCTTGTCTATCATTTTTGTCTTTCTCCTCTCCACTTATTATACATTTTCAATCCATTTCAAACGTCTGCATCTGACCGCACTTCAATCCTCCTTTAAATGCAAAGGTGCAATACATTTATTTATTTTATAGTTCTCCTATTCCTTTTCCACAATAATCAACGGAATAATCATCTCGTCTTTTGTAAGTCCTCCATGAACACTAATAAACCTCTCTGCCTTTTCTGCTATGTTGAAGATAGACAAGTCACCTATTGCAACGGCAAGATAATCTCCCAGCATGTCACGAAAGTCTTTATGTTCCTTTCCGAATCCGAACAATTTCATTTCAATCACTTCTTCTTTTGGCAATAGAAGAAACTTATCACCAAATTCTTTAGTGAATTCTTTTTTGAACTCATCTATTCTTTCTTCTTTCACAAACAAATTCAAAGCTCTAGGTTCAATTGTGGGATTTCTTTTTAGGCAATTCATAATCTTTGGATAATCCTTAATGCAAACACATTTTGAATCTATAAGACCGTGGTCGGCAGTTATTATTACAAGAGTATCCTTAAGTTCGGCTGTGAGACTTTCAATCCTTTTTTCAAGCAATGAAATCATTTGCTTTGATTCGTCACTATAGCATCCTGTCATGTGCATAATATAGTCAGGTTCATAGCTATAACAGTAGATATACTTTTGCCCGGGTTCGTCGCAATATCTTTTTATTAGTTCGCATTCTTCCTCAAATGTTTTCGGATTAGGCGGCATAAACGGTGTAACATAATATGCTTTTCCTCCCGCAGAATTAATCCTGTTTATCACACTTGAATATCCGCAGTACTTCCATGCAACACTCTCCTCACCCACCTTCTCCCCGGTCTCAGTATCCATATTAAGAAATACTGCCACATTCCTGTCTATCTGCGGAAAGTAGCAGTCCCATCCAAGCCAACCATGTTCGCAGGGAGTAAGACCATTATCAATTGATGTTGTGGCTGCCGCTGTTGTCGGTGGAAAGGTCGAGCTGTATGCTCCTGCAATGTGGGTGTTGAAAAAGCCGGTTTTTTCAAGATTACGCTCAATAATACACTTGCCCATTCCGTCAAGAAGTATAACCACCACACTCTTATAATCTTTCGCAAGATACCGGTCGAGAAGCTCAAGAGTTCCACCATTGCTTGGAAGTCCCCATTTCTTCAAAATTGAATTTGCAAGATTCGCTATTGAATTGTTGTAATCCGGATAAATAATATTCATATTCAAGCGATCCCCCATTTACTCTCTTCTTTCCATGAACTTTCTCCAGTTTCCATTGGGCACATAAATTCCATTTTCCTTTGCATATCTCTCATCCGCGAAAATATATATCCAGCAATTCACCTCTTGCCCATCCTCAGTGGTTATTGTCCTCATCTCTCTAACGTATAAATTATTGCTGCTCGATTCATCATAATCCTCTAACATGTCCAGAGCTTTCAAAAGGTCCTCATCAACAGGCTCCATGACTTCACCTTCAATTATTTCATTTCCCGGCAATAAAGCCGGATATCCCTCGGGAAGATGGTAAAGCAGTCCATAAGTTCTGCCCGGTGTGATGTGTTTTATCCTGCCTTCAAGATATATCTTATAATACTGAAAATCTTTCATCAGCGTTCCATATACAAATACCTTGTCTATACGAGCTTCGCAATTCATTAATTCATTATTATTTGATGCCACTTATACCACCCCCATGCAGAGAATTGGCGCCGGTAAAGATAAAGCCTTTTAAGGTCAGTTATTTGATACCAAGCGCAGCTTTCCAATCAGCTTCCTTAAAGCCCACCAAAACAAAGCCGTCACCGATAAGAATCGGACGCTTCACAATCATTCCGTCTGAAGCCAGCAGGTTATACTTTTCATCCTCGCTCATGTCGGGAAGCTTGTCCTTGAGCTTCAGTTCCTTATACAAAAGCCCGCTGGTGTTGAAAAACTTATTCAACGGCAGACCGCTCATTTTATGCCATTCTTTTATTTCCTCCATTGTAGGATTATTTTCTTTGATGTTCCTTTCTTCAAAGGCTATGCCGTTTTCTGTCAGCCATTTCTTAGTCTTCTGGCAGGTTGTGCATTTAGGATAGCATACAAATATCATAATTTTCCTCCATTCTCTATTATTTTATATTATAATACCACAACATAAAAAATCATAAATCAACTGTGAATTTAATTCGATACTTTATGAAACTCCTTAAAACATTGTCTATTCCGATTTAGTCATAGATGTCCAATTATAAATACTAAGCCCTCCAAAAATCAAAAAGGGAATTATAAAAGCAAATCCCCACCCATGGCTTTTGCCAATTGTTATCAGCATAAACAGCTGAAAAAATAAAACGGTTAGACAGCAGAACAAAGCAAAAGCTTTAGCTTTTTTTCTCGACATACTATTATTCAAAAAAACCGTATATTTCGGTATAAACAATAATACGGACAGTACGAAAAACACAGCAGCAGGAAGGACTAATACATCACCCCATATAGAATCAAATTGAAGCTGCAATATTTTAGAGCAGATTGAAAGAACTATTGCTGCCAGTAGATAGACATTTCTCAATTTCATTAATAGTGCTCCTCCTGAAAACTGTCTTCTATACCTCTATCATTTTCTATCTCTATTTTCTCATGTTGTGGTGACTGACTGTCACACAAGCTATCATATTAGAATTTGAACTCTAAATACCAGGCTCATTGGGCGCTGTCCAACTTAAGCAAGGCCTCTTCCAGGCTGGTTACAAAATAAATACTGTTTCCTTTGTTGCTTTCATATATAAAGTCCTTAAGAGGTTTGCTTGTGTATCTCGAATAATCTCCCACAATGGCAATTTTCTTGCGATAGTTGATAAACTTCTGAAGTATTTCACCTGCAATTCCGGTGCTTAAAATGAAGAAATCCTCGGTCACGCAGGACTTGTATATTATGATTTTATCACAATCGGTTTCATATTGAACAGTTGCAATCAGATCCAGTGCAGATTGGGCATCTTTAATAATAATCTCATCAGTAATAATCAGAGCAATATCATTTTCCTTTCCTAATATTTTGAATTCCATGTTATTCTCCCTTTTTATAAATAATTCCTAGCATAATATTATTAGATAAATTCAAATTTGACAAACTGCTTAATCTCACCGTAAAAAGTTGAGTTCGTCTTTACACTATAAGATAACGACATACCCCTCTGTTCCATTTACGCGAATTCGTTGCCCATCTTTTATCAGTTTTGTAGCATTTTCTATTCCGACAACTGCCGGCAAGCCATATTCGCGTGCGATAACCGCTCCATGGGTCATCAATCCGCCAACTTCAGTAACCAAACCTTTTATAGATACAAACAACGGTGTCCAGCTAGGGTCGGCAAAAGATGTCACCAATATATCTCCATCCTCCAAATCAGCATCTTCCCCCGGCTTTTCGCATAGAGGCATTAGTTGTTAACAGAAAAAAGACAATCCTAATGGTTTCATAGGGTCGGTCATCATTTGTTGATGTTCCACAGACACATAAAACATGATTTTCTTCATCGTTTGCTTCAGGTATAGGATATAGAGTTGTAATCGGCCGACTCTGAACAACATATTTTGTCAATGTCCTGAAAGCCAAGCACATAGGAACCCATATTTTCCTCCTTAAAAATCCCTTCTTTGATTTTTTTGATGAAAATTTTTGATTTTCAAAAGTGTCTTCTATCGAACCAAATTCGTCATAGTCATAATGGATCGTAATCCCTTAAAAATTCGACACATTATTCTCCCCGTTTGATATTAAACCAATGAACTATTCTCAGAATAAAATAGGCCATCCAGGCCAAAGGCTAATAAAGTCAAAACTTTTATTGCTATAGATTGATTATCCATATTCCAACGATAAACTGACATCGCAATCCAAATAAGAGCGATAACCAGAGCAATTATAACTTTTATTGTTTCACTCTTCAATTCTTTTTTCATATATGCCTCCCCTTTTAAAATATTGTTCTGTTAAACAAATCTTTGTGAATAAATTGATACTATTTGGGTATACTCGCTCTCAGAATCATATCCATTGCGTTTTGGAAGCTACCATAGGCAGGAACATATCAATCAATTTTAGGCTGTTTCTTCTCAAAGAGCAGGTGTAAAGGAACATATTATTAGCTTAATAACCCAGTATTAGTCAAAGTAAAATAAATCTTCAAATTTCTTGTCTAATGCAATACATAATATTAAAGCTAATTTAGCTGATGGATTAAATTGCCCTGTCTCGATGGAGCTAATTGTTTGCCTTGAAACGCCAACTAAATTTGCCAATTCATCCTGGGTCATATTCTTTTCGGCACGTGCAATTTTTAAACGATTTTTAAGCACAAGTTGTTCTGTTTTATCTTTCATTTAGTACACCCCATACTGGCTAAGTAAAGCTGCTAAAGAAAGAAAAACAGCAATTGTACTTATGATTCCGGCAACTAAATAGATTTTCTTATCTCTCATATTAAAATATTGATAAAAAGAGACTGCGGCTATCTGTGTCATTAGTATCATAAGAATATCACTAGAAGATTCGCTGTATATACTACGAAAAATAGTAAGAAATAAAATAACTGCAGAAACACTCAGCCAACCAATATGAAATGCCTTAATTCTGATATGTGCCTCACGTTCATCGATTTTTTCTTGCCGAGCTCTTTTTAAAATGTCTTTGTTATTCATTATATCCCTCCTAGGATTCATGCTTTAATTATATAATATGAATAGTATCATGTCAAGTTTACTTGTCATAATGTAAAGTTAAGTTGTCATTACTCTGTTATACTTTTACAATAGGTTTTTCAAATTTTGCCCAAAAATATACCCTCGATATGTTCCCACATAAACATATCAAAGGATATTTTTATGGCTCAGATCAGGATAGGATTTCATATTTATACTCGGGTAGAAAGTAGTATTTCAGTACTTCTTTTGATTCATCTCGATTAAGATATCTAGCAGATGGGGTAGCAATTAAGTCCCAACGGGAAGCAGCAAGCTTTTCTAATATCATTCTTAATTCATCATTCATCTGAGAAATTCACGGATAACACTGTTCACCAGTTCAGGCTTGTCAGTATTGGAATTGTGTCCGGCCCCGGGAATCCATCGAATTGGCAGTCCTGATTGATTTGCCCATGCTGCGTTGTAGCGTTTTGTAAATCCGGCTTTATCTTTCTCACCGCATATCAACAATGCAGGGCAGGAGATTTCATATGCCAGATCAGCTTCAATTGCTTCTGCAAGAATTCTAAATCCATGAGATGCCAGCTCACAATACTCTCTTTTTGTATAGGTATCCAGCATGGCATACATAAGCTGACGTCCGTATTCGGTTTCGGCACATCCTTTTGCACCATATTTCTTTAAAAGGGACCATGGATATATGCCATATATGAATTTTGTGTTTTTGAGCATATATATCTCCCACTTTTTCATGTATTTTCTTTTTAGCGGCGCAGAATCGATAGAAACGAAGCTCTTAAGGCAATCCGGATATCTCTCCATCAATGCCTGAGCAACATAACCTCCCATAGACTGTCCTATAATTACGGGCTTTAATATTCCCTCTTGAATCATGATACTGTAGAGCCATTCTGCTTTATCTGCAAGGGAAAAATTAAGTTCGAAAGGTCTTGAAGAACCATGCCCCGGTGCATCCCATACAAACAAATTGTAATCATCTTTGAATTCTTCAATCTGTTTTTCAAACAATCGATGATCTGCTGTCAGTCCGGGAAGAAATACAAGCCACGTCCTTTCACCGGAAACAATACCGGTCCGATAGTGAATTGCCCCCTTTTGGGTATTAAACACTTTCTCTATCATCCTCTATCCTCCCTGTAAAGATAAACAACGCCGTTTCTGCATTGCAACAAAAGACTTGATGCGTTAACGATTATTATTCATTGCTTTCTTTTATCCGTATAGCTAATTGAGCAAATTTTTCAGGCTCTTCAAAATGAGGGAAATGCGCCGATTCTTCAAACCATATGATTTCTTTTTTGGGGGCAATTATATGATTATAATAGTTTTCAACTAAAACAGAAGGAGTATTATAATCATATCTACCTACGCAAAAGTAAATGGGCACTTTCACTTCGGGCAAATCCCTTATGAAATCCAAATCATTATTATGTCCCCACATGGTATCTGCGGTAAATTTACTGCCCAGAGCAAATTTTATTCCGTCAATTCCCGTATATTCCGGAGAAAAAATGCTTGAGAGAATAATATCTTTTAATGTATTGACTTTTCTTTCCACGCCCCCATATCTATCAAGCCATTTTCTTTGAATCACCGTATCACTAACCACGTTTTTGTATGGAGGGCGTCCGATTTTCTCCAAATCCTTTAATGCTTTTTTATTATTCTCTTTTTTAGCCATTTCTAAAACATAGTCATATGAAACCGTTTCATTATCCACCCCATTAACAACTTGCCCAATGCTTATAAATGCTGCGATTTTTTCCGGATATAGGTCTATGATATATAAGCCTAATTCACTACCCCATGAATGACCGGCTAAATAAATTTTTTCCTTGCTATATTTTTTACATAGATAGTCAATCAGATCTTTACCGTCTTCTATAAACCGTTCTCTGTTCATCGTTTCCTTAGGGATATTTAATGAAAAGGACTTTCCGGATCCTCTTTGATCCCAATTGACAACAATAAAGCCATCCTCAAGTTCTTCCTGATATTTTCTTGCATATGAGATTTGCGAATATCCCGGACCTCCGTGTAAAAAAAGAAGTATGGGATTATTTATATTTCTTCCCCTTATCATTATATACTGGTCTATTCCGCCTATCTCCATCTTTTCAATCAATGCAACGCTATTATTTCCTTCAATTTTCGGTGTTCTGGAGGGTATAAATAATACAAGCAATAAAAATATAATTAAAACAATTAAAGTTATTTTAAAAATTATATTTATCCTTTTCATATATAATCTCCCGGTATAATAGCATTTGTTAAAGCCTGTTCTCCCGGTCTTAAGTTTTCTTTTAACCCCTGAACTGTTTAATTACCGTTTTCAATAGTCTATTTATTATCCAAAATATTTTACTCCAGTTCAAATGCACCGGTATACAGTTGATAATACTGACCCTTTTTAGCTATCAGTTCCTCATGATTGCCGCGTTCAATGATACGTCCATGATCCAATACTATTATAACATCAGAGTTTTTAACTGTGGACAGGCGGTGAGCTATCACGAACACTGTCCTGCCTTTCATGAGGGCATCCATTCCCCGCTGAACAATGGCTTCGGTTCTTGTATCGATGGAAGAGGTCGCTTCATCCAGAATCATAACCGGAGGATCCGCAACCGCTGCTCTGGCAATGGAAATTAACTGGCGTTGTCCCTGAGATAGATTCGCACCGTTTTCAGTAATCAGCGTATGATAACCATTGGGCAAACGGCGAATGAAATCATCGGCACCCACAAGCTTTGCGGCCGCAATACACTCCTCATCGGTAGCATCCAGTTTTCCGTAACGTATATTGTCCATTACAGTGCCGGTAAAAAGATTGGTATCCTGCAAAACCATACCAATGGCACGGCGAAGGTCCGGTTTTTTAATTTTGTTGATATTAATGCCGTCGTAACGGATTTTCCCGTCGGCAATATCATAAAATCGGTTCAGCAAATTTGTTATAGTTGTCTTTCCGGCACCGGTGGCACCAACGAAGGCCACTTTCTGTCCCGGCTTTGCATAAAGGGTTATATCGTGTAAAACGGTTTTCCCCGTTTCATATTCAAAATCAACATCGAACAATCTCACGTCACCGGCCAATTTCGTATATGTCACAGAACCGTCACTGCTGTGAGGATGCTTCCAAGCCCAAATTTCCGTTCTCTCTTCACATTCTATTAACTGGCCGTTTTCCTCGCGGACATTTACCAAGGTAACATATCCGTTGTCCTGCTCCGGTTCTTCATCAATCAAATCATAGATTCTCTGTGCTCCGGCAATTCCCATAACAACGGCATTTATCTGCTGAGATACCTGATTAATATTTCCAACAAACTGCTTTGTCATGTTCAGGAACGGAACAACAATACTGATTCCCATAGAAAGCCCGGAAATACTTAAGTTTGGAGCATTGGTAATCAATAAGGTACCTCCGGTAATCGCAACAATAACATACAAAATATTGCCGATATTATTTAAAATCGGTGCCAGGATATTGGCATATCGATTGGCCGCCCTTGCATCGTTAAACAGTGCTTCATTGATCTTATCAAAATCCGCTTTGCTTTCATCTTCATGACAGAATACTTTGATTACTTTTTGTCCATGCATCATTTCTTCAATAAAGCCTTCCAGACGGCCCAGAGCTTTTTGCTGCTTAATAAAGTATTTGGCAGAACCGCCGCCGACTTTTTTTGTTACAAAGAACATTATAGCCACACCAACTACTACAACGAGGGTCAGCCATATGCAAAAGTACATCATGATCCCAAAAACCGTCATTACCGCTATACCTGATACCAGAAGCTGCGGAAAACTCTGAGATATCATTTGCCGCAGGGTATCTATGTCATTGGTATAATAGCTCATGATATCGCCATGATTATTTGTGTCTACATATTTAATTGGCAGTGTTTGCATCCTGTTAAACATTTTTACACGGAATTTTTTCAAGGTACCTTGGGTAATAACCGCCATCATCTGGTTATATATAATACCGCTTGTAAGAGATAATACATATAATACCACCAATATAGAAACAAAATACAATATTTTATCTTCTACCGCATTCCAGTTACCGTCTCGCCAGCTCTTTTCCACAATAGCAATAATGTTCTGCATAAATATAGCAGGAATAGAGCTTATAGTCGCATTAAAGATGATACATATAATGACAACCGGAAGCATTACCGGATAAAACTCAAATATGGTCTTGAATAAGCGAAGCATTATCGATTTTTTATTCTTCGTATTTTTAATATGGTTAGCCTTCACTTTGATCACCTGCCTTGTTTTGGGAATAGTATATTTCCTGGTAAATGGCATTTTCCGCTAATAATTGCTTATGGGTTCCGATGCCGTTAATGTATCCTCCGTCCATGACTATTATTCTGTCCGCATCCTCAACAGAAGCCGTTCTCTGGGCAATAATTATCTTGGTTGTCTGAGGAATATACTCCCGAAAAGCCTTACGAATTTTGGCATCTGTCTTGGTGTCCACAGCACTGGTGGAATCGTCCAAAATTAATATTTTGGGCTTTTTAAGCAATGCTCTGGCAATACAAAGCCTTTGCTTCTGACCGCCCGACAAATTGGCTCCCCCTTGCTCAACATAAGTGTCGTAGCCCTTGGGAAACTGATTGATAAATTCATCGGCACAAGCAAGCTTGCAAGCCTCGATCAATTCTTCATCGGTTGCATCTTTATTTCCCCAACGGAGATTTTCCTTGATGGTTCCGGAGAATAGAATATTTTTCTGTAACACAACAGCAACCTGATTTCTCAGGGCAGTTAAATCATAATTTCTTACATCAATACCGCCAACTTTAACAACTCCTTCAGTGGCATCATAAAGACGCGGAATTAACTGAATCAGGGATGATTTTGAAGCACCCGTTCCTCCTATAATTCCAATGGTTTCCCCGGATCTTATATTTAAATTTATATTGGACAAAACCATTCTCTCCGCTTTCTCGGAATACTTGAAGCTGACGTTCTCAAAGGAAATGGAACCGTCCGCAACTTCATATACGGGATTTTCAGGATTCGTCAGTGTACTTTTCTCATTCAACACTTCAACAATACGTTTGGCAGATTCGGCAGCCAAAGTAATCATAACAAACACCATGGAAAGCATCATCAGGCTCATAAGAATCATAAAATTATATGTCAATATTGCGGAGAACTGCCCAATATCAAAATCCAATCCCCTACTGGTGATAATGGTATAGGAACCGAAGGACAAAACAAAAACCATTACTACATACATGCAAAATTGCATTAACGGTCCATTAAAGGCTAGAATCCGTTCTGCCCTTGTAAAGTCCGCACACACATCCTCAGCCGCTTCCTCAAATTTTTTCTGCTCATAATCTTCCCGTACAAAAGATTTTACCACGCGCATTCCTTTTATATTTTCCTGAATTGACTTATTCAAGGCATCGTATTTCTTGAATACTTTTTTAAACAACGGAAATGCTTTGAATATAATTATGCCCAGACCGGTTGCAAGAATAGGCACAACCACAAGGAAAATCCATGCCATACGTCCACCCATTACAAAAGCCATCACAAAAGCAAAGATTAACATCAAAGGCGATCGAACGGCAACCCTTATCAGCATCATATAGGCATTTTGAACATTGGTAACATCGGTTGTCATACGGGTAATCAACGACGAGGTCATAAACCTATCGATGTTTTCAAAGGAATAATCCTGAATGCTATAAAACATATCCTTCCGCAGATTTTTTGCAAAACCACAGGCCGCAGTGGCACTGGTAGTCCCTGCAATTCCGCCGAAAGCCAAGGACAAAAATGCCATGATAACGAGAATAATTCCATATTTAATTATTGTGTTTAAATCGCATCCGCCTTTAATTTGATTAACCAAGGTTGCAGTAATAAAGGGAATGATACATTCAATAACTACCTCCAAGCTAATAAGTATTGGAGTAATGATTGAAAGCTTCTTATATTCGCGTATACTTTTTGCCAATTCTCTAATAATATGAACCAGTCCTTTCATAAAAAAACGAGTACTAAAAACGAGTACTGTTCATCAGCCGTATTTATACGATAAACATTACTCGTTTTGTGCTTTTTTATAAATATTTAAATTTAAATATATTAATATCAAGTTAACAGAATAATTATATATGATATCAAATTTCGTCAAAATCGTCAAATAAAACTTTTGCGTACCAATATATTTCCCTTCTCCACCAAATTTACCATTCCATTATTGAAACAAAATCAATCATATTATATACTGTTATATAGTGGATATATTATTGCAGTTTATTGTTTAAGCAATTAAACTTCCATTAAATCACAACAATATTTAATAATTAAAATATTATAGGAGGATTTTGAGATGAAAAAGCTTGCTTTGATTGTAGTATTGGTTTGTACTTTTGTAACATTATTTTCTATAGCACCTTCTGCCGTGGAATTGCCGCTTCGTGTAGTGATAAACGGCACAAAGTTGGAATTCCCCGATGCCCAGCCTTTTATAGATTCTAATGGTAGAACTCAGACACCTGCAAGATTTATAGGTGAAGCATTGGGTGCAAACGTAACATGGGATGGAGTACAGAAAAAAGCTGTATTTACATCAGCAGGAAATACATTGGTGCTGTATATCGGAAAGAAAGAATACGATGTTAACGGCACGAAGAAGCAGATGGATACTGAAGCTTTGCTAATTGACGGCAGGACTTTTGTTCCGGCTAGATATGTTGCGGAAGCATTAGGAGCAACGGTATTGTGGGATGCATCTGTCAGAACGGTATATATCAGCACAAAGGTTAAACCGACACCTTCACCGACACCGGCTCAGGGAGGAACAGTCAAATATTATGACGGCGTTGCCTTTAATAATGTGACAGATGTGGATGCTTACGGAAGGATAACAGTGGAGAAATCCAAGGAGTTTTTGCTTAACTTTACAAAGCATCTTAAGTTTGTGAAAGAGAATGGGAAGTACTATATAGTGTGCGACTATCCGGAAAAACCCGAAGGTTATAAGTGGAATTTAGGAATAACTATTTATTATAAAGATGGTAAGCATGATACATACAACGACATAACCCGTATAACCCAAAATAGAATACCCAGTGAAGGTTCATTCAAAAAAGAAGCGACCGGCATAAGTAATATAAATAACGTTGAAGGTTTTAGTATAAGTATTTCACTTAATCATCCAAAGTCAGGTAATACAGGGTTGCTAGATATAGTTTTACTTATGGATGGATCAAAAAAGAGGTGCGAATTTGTACCCGAATCAGGGTTATATAAGAATGAGAGTTATACAAATACCTTTGATTTTAACAAAATGTTTCAATGGAAGTAAGGAGGAAAATAAATGAACATAAAAGCTTGCCGTATAATAATGGTAGGCCTTATAGGAATTATCCTCGTAATATGTTGCATAAATACATTTACAATAGACGCTGCAACTCCAAATGTTAAGGTATTGATAGCAGGAGTAGATGAAGAACCTACAGCCCTTAAATTAGGTGAATGTACCTCAAATAGTTACATAGAGCTTTGGCATTATAGTGGAGGATATTGGGGATACAATAATTTAAAAATCTATGATAAGGATTTAAAATATGATTTAACAAATTCAGACAGTCTTGAAAAAGCCCTTAATGAGCAGATTGAATTTGAAATTAACATAGATACAAAACTATATAATGAACTCAAAAAATACGAAGACATCAAAGTCTTTTGCTCCACAACATTGACAAACAAAATGACTATGGAAAATAGATTGATTACAGATTTGTTTTACGACAAACCCGTTATTGAATTAAAGAATAACAAAATTTACTTTAAAGCAAAGCCAAAGTTCAATTTTTACACTCAAAATAAACTGACTTTCGACGAACTTATAGGCGATAGACTCAATGTTTCAATTCCCTTAATTGATCCTGACTTTGGGTATAACACCTATGCAATATGGAAAAGGAGTAAAGCAGAAGATTGGGGTGGTGCAATAGGATTTCTTGATAAAAATGACCCATATGCTCCTGCTCCCGAAGGAAGCGGTTTGATAGCTCCGGTTCAAATAAAAAATGCAGATGGTCATCTGGTTGACGGGTTTACATTTAAAACCGGCAATATAACCCGGTATTCCAATGAAGCCTCTGTGGGTTTCGGTACCTTCAGAAACGGAGGAGCAGTTGGAATCCACTTTAATTATCCTTTAAAATTCACATTTTATGCAGGCATGGATCCCAATGACCTGATGGCAAGATTTGAGAGTCTTCCTTGCAGTGCAGCAGAAGGAGATGACGTTTTAGTATGCGTAACCGTTAACTCAACTTTTGAGACAGACTTGGCCAATGTTCCGTACAAATGGGAAATTACAGATAAAAACGGAAATCCCGTACCGGCTACTTTTTCCGGAAGTGCAAATGCAGCAGAAGGAAAAATTGAAAAAATAGAGGCAATAAAAGGAGAAAGTGTTCTCTATGCTGTCTTTAAAATGCCTGACAGCGATGTCAATATAAAGTTTGAGGTAAACAAAGACGGACAAAATCCACAAGAAAAGTATCTGGATAATAACGTTATCGATTCCGGAGAATTAATAAAGGTTGCAAAAAGGATTGAAACTTCAGTGGAGCAATTTGATTTGGATTACAATGTTCTATCGAGAAAGGTGGCATTCCCCCTTGCCGATAATAATGACATTGTAGCGGAATTGATATTGCCGAGATCTGATGCTTCATGGAATGGTAGTAATGCAACCGGAGCACTGAATGTAACAAATGAAGCAGAAAAATTATTCAATAACTTTAATGTAAAAAACAATCCTCCTGTAAATGAGCCGGAGGAGATAATTGTACGAAGACCGGTAATAAATATGACACTTAACAGAAGCTCTTTTGGAGATAATCCGGAAGGTAAGAAATGTTTGAATTGGCCGACTCCATGGGAGCCCTTATCCTTAAATGGAAATATTACTTTTGAGGGTAATGTTGTTAGAAAGTATACATATAAAATAAACAATAGAAATAATCTTCCCGTGGATACTGGTTCAGGTGAAGCTAAAGCATCTTTCAACAGCGGAGTAAAAACAGTAAATGTAAGGGCATTTATATACAACGGCAGTCCCAGCATTGCACCAAAGACCTTCCAAAATACAATTGAAAATAACAATGCCAATTCTTTGGAAAAGAAGCTTCTTTGGGCAAGCGAACCCTATAAATTTGATGTAATTCGCAAAATGTGTCATCTGAATGAGAACGGTTCAGTAGAAAGATGGGTGGATGTACCGGGACAATACCAAAGAATCTTTACACAGCAGAATTCGGCAAAAATCAACTGGTCGATACCGGCAAGCATGGCAGCCAATTATAAGCGGAGCAGAGATGCTGCAAGAAAAATGGATACAAGAAATTCAGAACTCGATAGAGCTGTTTTTGCATCGGATAAGGCGTTTCAAGACTTGGCTTATCCCATTAAGTCGGGTTACTACTTTAATCCAACGGGCACTTATCAATTTACGGTAGAAACGGTAACTTATAAACCAACCACTGCTGACACAGAAGAGCACAAGAACCTCGTACAGGCGCTTATTAACTCCTTTAGATATGAGTCGAATCTTGTGTACGTAAACAATAAAAATCAGGCAGTGGATATACAAAACCAGTCCGCAACTAAAAAGGGTACTGTTTATACCGCAAGAGCAGCAGCTATCACCGCAGCCGATCCGGTTGGTTTGAATGGTGTAAATTGGCTTCAAATAATAGACAGGAAAGCAGATCCTTCCCGTTACACAAAAACGGTTGAGGAAATCAGACACTCAACCGATGAAGACATTTCGAAAACCCATGAGTTTTGGAGAAATATTTTGGAGGGTTATGAAGAATCGGGGACGCTTTCAAGCTATAATAACTATAAATACCGGGAATACGTTAAACCCGGTCAGACCATGTATAAAATAACAGAAAAGACAACGGTGACAATTATAGTCAATCCGCAAAACATAAAGGCGTACACTCATATTCAGATGGCAGATGGCAAATATTATGTCCGGGCTTATTTTGCCGATTCCGCACTTGCTAATATCAGCAGTGCACTTCCGACATTAAAGAGTGTTCAAATTGATAATATAGAAATATCAGTTGTTGGTTCTAGATATAGTGATATGAATTTTGATGAACGGTAACCATCTGCGATTATAAATGAAGTTCCCCTATATATTGTATCTAGGGGAACTTTATTTATAAATCAATCTGAGGAGGATTTTGAGATGAAAAAGCTTGCTTTGATACTAGTACTGGTTTGTACTTTTGTCACTTTATTTTCTATAGCACCTTCTGCCTTGGAGTTACCTCTTCGTGTAGTGATAAACGGCACAAAATTGGAATTCCCTGATGCCCAGCCTTTTATAGATGCTAATGGTAGAACTCAAACACCTGCAAGATTTATTGGTGAAGCATTGGGTGCAAACGTTACATGGGATGGAGTACAGAAAAAAGCTGTATTTGAATCAGACGGAAATACATTGGTTTTGTACATCGGAAAGAGAGAATATGATGTTAACGACACGAAGAAACAGATGGATACTGAAGCTTTGCTTATTGACGGCAGGACTTTTGTTCCGGCTAGATATGTAGCGGAAGCATTAGGTGCAACAGTAGAGTGGGACGCATCTATCAGAACTGTATATATAAATACAAAGGATAATCCCACGTCAACCCCGACACCGACTCAAGGCGAAACAGTAAAATATTATGACGGTGTTGCCTTTAATGATGTAACAGATGTTGATGCTTACGGAAGGATAACAGTGGAGAAATCCAAGGAGTTTTTGCTTAACTTTACTAAGCATCTTAAGTTTGTGAAAGAAAATGGAAAGTACTATATAGTATGTGACTATCCGGAAAAGCCTGAAGGCTACGACTGGCATTTAGGAATAAAAATATTTAACAAGGATGGTTCGTATGAGTCATATAATCATTTAACCCGTGTACCAGGCTGTCAAATACCCAAGGAAGGCTCCTTTAAGAAAGAAGCTATTGGTATTAGTAATATAAGTAATGTTGATTTTTTCAATATAAGTATTTCACTCAATAACCCTAACTCTGGTAATACAGGACTATTAAATATAGTTTATACAATTGGTGGAGGAGATAAGTGGTGTACATTTGTACCAGAATCGGGTTTATATAAGAATGAGAGTTACACAGATACTTTTGACTTTAACAAAATGTTTCAATGGAACTAATCTTCTAAACTCAGATTGAACTTCAAATTATCCAAAATCCTTAATCATTCAAAAATCAAAAAAGAGTTCCCCTATATCAATTTATTAAAGGGAACTCTTTACTATTATAAAGACCATTCTATAATGGCTTAATCAATTTCACTTCTATTCTACATAGCTTATGCTTGTGTCAATTCCGATTGTACTGGTCGCACTGTCCCAAGTTACGCCAATATCAAAAGCTTTGGTTATATCTCTTAACTTGAAATAATTGTTGCCGTTGATGTTATAAGCAGTCAGGAATATTTCTTTGCCGTCTTTATAAATCTTCGAAGTGGTCGGAATTGCAACCTTTGCTGTACCGTCTCCCTTAGCCAGCTCACCGCCTGACGGGGTGTATGGTTTATTTGAGATTAGGTTGATTGCATTGTTTACTCCGTCCCAGGTAACTTCAAAATTCTTCTCTGTATTGTTTACGGCCAGTGCTATATCCCTTAGCTTGAAGTAGTTGTAGCCGTCTATGTTATAAGCTTCAAACTCGACAACTTTGCCGTTTACCAATACCTTAGAAGTTGTTGGGATAACATTTACATTATTTAAATCTTTAGGAACCTGAGTTTCAGGTTTTTCAGGAACAGGAGTATTAGATTCTTCAGGAGCAGGATCTTCAGACAGCTTATCACCTATATGCACACAAAAGATACCTGCAGAACTAGGAAAAACAAATCCATCATCTCTAACAACAAAAATGTATTTACCCGGTTCGATTAAGGTAGCAGTTGTACCATCTGCATACAACCAATCTTCCGGTGGCTGGGTATAAACTTGTTTATCTTCAAAATCATAAAGGTATTCACCAAAGGAATAATATTTGGGCTCAAAGGTATACTTTACGCTATCTCCCTTATAGCTAAAATAAAAAGTTCTCATTGCTAATTTTGCAGTAACAACTACCGGTGCAGCATCTGCATAATATGTAGGAACACCGCCATTGTCATTGTAATATTCTATAATATCTTTGATGGTTATCTCTTTATACTCTTCATAACCATAATCGACAATCATGTCAAGGGTTTCAGCATCATCAAAATATTCTGCTGCTTCCGTTTCACTCAATATAACATTTTTCTTTGAAGAGATGTTTGTCAAATCAACTTCAATGCTTCCTTTGTAATTCGAATCGCTATACCCTCCATAAAATGTTTCAGTTGTAGCTGCAAAGGCTGTTGCTGTAAGTACATTCAAAAGTACCACGACTACTGCAATCAGTGAAAAACGTTTTCTCATTTAATCCTCTCCTTTATGGTTTATTGGCAATATTATGTAGACAATAATATTTATCGACATATATCGACTTATTAATAACCATAATATTATATTATGTAAATCAAGAATGCTTAGAGAACCCTAAAGAAAGCGCAAAGGCATGAGTCACAAGGTCCGTCAGGTCCTTCATGATCATGCCGGTGATTTGCTTGGAATAATATTTTAATGCCTTAAACCGAAGTGTTTATTTAAGCGAATCCTTTCAATAAGAGCACAATACTTGTCCGCTAAAGATACGATCAAAGCCTCTTTGCTTTTAGGAATTTTCGTAATATTCAGAGGCCACATATAACTGCGTATTGCCTCCTGCTCTTTTTCAGGAATACCGAAATGTCCTTCTGTGTTATCACTTGCAACATCAGAATCATCTGAATTCTGTATTTTGCGGGAAACATCGGCATTATTCCAGTCATGGTGAGATATATCGTGAAGCATTGCTGCTTCAATAAGCTCCTTTTCATCCGCGTTAAGATGCAGTTTTTTATTTATAAGATAACTGATCCATGCAACATTTTCACAGTGTTCCAGTGTAGTGGTTGAACCATGCTGAATAGACTCACCCATCTTTCTTACTTCATCGGATTTATAATAATCTTTTATGAGATCGTCAAACCGCTTTTCACGAATTTGCTTTGCTATTCGGTTTTTGCGCCCCGAAAGCTTAAAAACCGCAATACGCTGAATTGCTTTATTGTATAAAGAGTTTCGATAGCCGTAAACCCTGTCAACTATATTAGTCATATGATTTTGAAATTCTTCATCTATTGAAGCAACATAGTTCTCAAAATCCGTCAGTGACGATATTGTTAATGTAGTATCTATCGATATAATTGAAACAAGTATAATTGCCAGAAAATTTAATAAAGGCTCAGACATAGAATTAATTCCACTATCCGCCCAGGGTATCAGAACTTTCATCACCAGTATTGAACCAAAACCAAAGGCAACAGACGTAGGCACGCTTGTCCTTCCGTTGATGTTCAGAGGAAGATCGCTATAATCCCACCATCTTGCCTTAAACAGTTTTTCAAGAGCCCATGATGTAGGATATTCCAAAATCATGCTTATAACAAAGCCAAGTATAAGTATCGCCCACCATTCAATATTCGGCAGATTACCGGCTTTTATCGAGTCATATATGAAAAAGCCCATCAATGACCCAAATCCGTAGATCGGGCAAATCGGTCCGTAAAGGAAACCACGGTTAGCCCACTTACGCTCTTGTATGGTGCAATATATACTTTCCCAAAGCCAGCCGAGAAAACTGAAAAGGAAAAAGGCGACAATATACCTATTCAATTAATCACTTCCTTCCGTTTTTTCATTTTAATACATCCCAGAAAAGTTAGATTTGCTTAGATTTATAAATATACTCAATCATCGACATATTATTTAACAGCATTATGTATATTCAAAATTATATCAGAAATTACGATATTTTCAACGTTCCGTTTTGCATAGTTATGAATAAAAAAGTGGGATAAAAGCAAGAAATCCCAGCATAATCAAGAGTATCCTTCTTGCTATGCCGGGATTAAAGCAGTCTTTCACTGTCTATATACTTGTTTTTGTAGCATCTTCCGTTAAAATAAAAATTTGAATATTATAAATTTGCCGCTGTTTTTAAATTTTTACGGCACTTCAGTACATAATATGCGGATAGGTGTATACTTTTCCGGCATAATTTATCATAACAATTTCACCGTCATCGGCAGAAACGACATACTCCGGGTTTATCGGAATCTTCCCTCCGCCATGAGGTGAATCAATCACGAATTTCGGAACGGCATATCCGGAAATATAACCGGTCAAGCTTTTTATAATCTCAATCCCTTTTTCGACCTCGGTCCGAAAGTGTCCCAGCCCTTGACTTAAATCACATTGATATAGATAATACGGCCTGACACGAATTTTCACCAACTTTAAGAGAAGCTCCTTCATGGTCTCCGTATTATCATTGATTCCCCTAAGAAGAACGCTTTGGTTACCCAACGGAATACCTGCATCCACAATATCGGTGCAGGCTTTTATGGAAGCAGGAGTAATCTCTTTGGGATGGTTAAAATGGGTATTAATCCAAATGGGCTGGTATTTCTTTAGCATTGCTAAAAGCTCAGGTGTGATACGCATAGGCAGAACAACCGGCACTCTTGTTCCTATACGAATGACCTCCACATGGCCGATCTTTCTTAGCTTAGAGATTATTTTCTCCAGCTTTTCATCATCCAGTGTCAGCGGATCTCCTCCGGATATAAGCACATCCCTTATTGCCTTGTTCTTTGCTATATAATCCACTGCTGCATCGATCTCTTTATCACCGATTGCATAATCTTCCTCTCCTACGGTCCGTCTCCTGGTACAATGCCGGCAATACATGGAGCACATATGGGTAACTAAAAACAGCACCCTGTCCGGGTAGCGGTGCACAATGTTTTTCACCGGGCTGTCCCGGTCCTCATCCAGTGGATCTGCCAGTTCATAGGAAAGTACATTTATTTCGTTTATCGCCGGAACTGCCTGCATCCGGATAGGACATTTCGGATCCACAGGATCCATCAAGGATGCATAGTACGGTGTGATCGCCATTCGAAAATTATTTAAACAAAAGGATATATCCTGTTTTTCTTTCTCGCTTAGGTTAATTACCTTTTCCAACTGTTCTACGGTTGTGATTCTGTTTCTAAACTGCCATTTCCAATCGTACCATTCGGTACTATAATGCTCCGGTTCCAGAGATGTTTCAATGCTTTCTTCCATTTTTATTATCCCCCTAAATTAATCTATATAAGATTTCATGCCGTATCTTTTCAGAGCACTTTTCAGCACATTCCATACCAAAGAGTTATAGTCCATTCCGTTAAATTCCGCTATCATCGGAAAATCACTATAACCCGGTGCCAATCCGGGTAAGGGATTAATCTCAATAAAATAAAGCTTCCCTTGTGGAGAAAGGCGAAAATCGATTCTAGCAAAATCCCTGCAGCACAAAGCTTCATAGATTTTTCTTGCAGCATTTGTCATCTCAGCTTCTGTTTCTTTACTAATATTCGCAGGGCATTCATACCGGATAAATTCTTTATAATTTCTTTTTACGTTATAGCTATAAATGTTATATTGATTGACCTGATTCACGTAGCATATTTCCATTGGAGAAAATACATGAATATCACTGCCGTTTCCGAATATACCCACGGTAAATTCACGGCCGCTGATGAATTCCTCAACCAACATGTCCTGTTTGTACAGGCTTATGTTCTTTAGCGCCAGTTTCTCCAGTTCTCTGCGGTTGGTAACCACCGCAACATCGGATATTCCTTTGCTGGAACCTTCCGCATTGGGCTTAACAATCGCAGGGAAATAAAACCTTCCGGTCAATTGATTTTGATCTTTGGTAATGATTCGATACTTCGGTGTTTTAATACCGTACGTAGAAAGGATTCTCTTTGTCAATGCCTTGTCCAGTGCAATGCACAAGGTTGTTTCATCAGATCCCGTATAAGGGATTTTATAAAAATTAAGCAAAGCAGGCACTTGTGCTTCACGGCCTCTTCCGTAAATTCCTTCCGCTATGTTGAAGATAATATCGGGCTTATCCTCCAAAAGCTTCACCGGAAGTTCTTCATCCGCTTCCAGTAAAGTTACACGGCAGTTCCTGCCCTCCAAAGCCTCCTTAATAGCCAAAATTGTTGTAATATCATCATATTCGGCCTCATTGTCCGAAGGCTCCAAGTCACCCGATTGGCTGTGCTGTTCCTTGCTCCGGTCGCTTTTCTTTAAATTATAGGTTATTCCTACATGAAGTAATTGTGGAGGTTCACTTATTTCCTTTCCGTCCATATTATACCTCTTTTCTGCGCAGCTTTATACGCATCAAATAGTTTTTGGTATCTTTTCGACATAATAATACGTAAAGATATTCTTCACGCCGATGTCTACACTATTCAGGCATAAATCCATGGAAGAATCTGATTGACAGGTTCTTTCGGAGGGATAATGTCTCTTTCTTTCGCTCTGTTGTTTGAAGATTACTTTCTTCAAATAACGCTACAAGTGTACTCCTATTTGTTAGGAATGTCAATACAAAATCATTGTGCGCTTTGCACAATTTTCGGAGAAATTAAATATTAAACTATGTTCACAATTACCAATCAACACAATTAACCGCCAGAACCTCGTTGCGGTATAACTATCTGAGCATAAACGTCAGAAAATGATATTGAGGAACTTATTTGAACATAAAATAACGCCCACTTTTTAAAGTGAGCTTCAAGATTAATTCTTTATATTACATTTTCCCATTTTGTCCGTCTGATTCTGCTTTTCCTAACAGATACAGAAATGCTATGGCAGGTATTCGTAAAATTGGCACTTTTGTTTCATGCTTTACGATACCAAAATCATCCAACTTTTGCTGCTGTCGTTACACTGAAAATCTCTGTTGAGTTCATACAGAATTTCTACGGAGTTGTTCTATTATACTTTCATAATTCTCTTGGAGTTGTGTAAGTATATTCTAACAATAGTCAAATAAAATTACAACATATGGTATTTTGACGCACAAAACTGCCCTATTTTAATAAAAAGCATCCTAGGCTACTGTTGAATTATGCTTCAACTTTCTCTGCCGTCGGATGCTTTCTCGACTATTTCTATTCTTCTACCGCATTAGGAGCATTATATCTCGGTAAGCCTATGTCTCTCTTTACCTCTTCGATACATGCTGTGTGTAATGTCCATCTGGATTTTTGCCCTAAAGCCGTACCACCGTCTCAGTTCTCGATTAGTTCTTCATTATTCGATACTCTTATCAATGGCATGGCGGAGTATTTTCTTTGAAGTATTCTTAACAAATTCCTCTTCGCGGATCTTCACCTTTCTGATGGTCTTATGCGGTGCCATTCTGCTGTTTACCTTCTTTATCTCTTTATTAAAATATGCATTGATAGCTTCCGCACCTTCAATACCTTTTAATTTGAGTAATTCGTAATCCGGGAATATCTCGGCAACGATAACTTCCTTATTGCTCTGTTTCTTTGTTTCTCCGGCATAAACAACCACCTCTGAAACGCCTTCTATCCTCTGAACCTCTTGTTCGACCTCCTCTGGATATACATTTTTACCGTTACTCAGTATAATGATATTCTTCCGTCTGCCGGTAATGTATAACCAGCCTTCATCGTCGAGCTTTCCATAATCTCCTGTCATGAAGTAACCCTCTTCATCGAACGCTGCGGCAGTAGCCTCAGGATTTTTATAATAACCGAGCATAACATTGGGTCCCTTTACGCAGATCTCTCCCTCCCCGTTTTCATCAGGGTCTTTAATTTTAACCTGCTCACCTATGATAGGAATGCCGACGCTTCCTTTCTTCTGATACTTGTTTCTGTTACAAGAAACCAGAGGTGAACATTCGGTTATTCCATATCCGTTAAGAATAGTTATACCCAAGGCATCAAACATGTCAATTATATCCTGATTTATGGCTGCACCGCCCGAAATGATCATCTCAAGCTTTCCGCCAAGGTTTTCCAGTATGCTCTTAAAGAAAACGCGCCGTAAATCAATGCCTATTTTCCTTAAGAAATTGCTGATCTTTATCATTCTCCTCAGAATATTTGCCTTTCCGCTTTTCTCAGCTGTGGTCCATATCCTTTTATAAAGGGTTTCCACAAACAACGGTACCAGAACAAGATGACTTGGCTGTTGCTCTTTTATTTCGTTAATGAAATACTTAAGTCCGCTGTTAATAAAGGTAGTGCAACCCTGGGAAAAATGCCCGACAAAAACCACCGTAGAACAATAGGTATGATGCGGTGGAAGCACTGCCATGGTTTTGGGGGTTATACTAAAAAGATACATGCCCTGTGTCATGTCTGAAACGATATTTGTTTGAGAAAGCATAACGCCCTTGCCTTTGCCTGTTGTCCCCGATGTGAATACGATGGTTGCAAGCCTGTCAGGATCGATTTCATAGTCATAGTATGAATTATCGCCGTTTTCGAATTTTTCTTTACCCTTTTCAACCAGATCCGAAAGCCTGAGAGCGGACTCCATTTTTGGCTCACCCATGCATATATAGTTTTTTAAAGTGGGAGCACTGTCACCGATTTTCATGATTTTTTCTTCAACAGAAGTGCTGTAGACAATATATTCACACTCGGCAAAATTGAGTATCCCCGTTAATTCCTCAAGAGTCATATCCTTGTCTATGGGAACCACAATCGCTCCAATGGCTATCAGAGAAAAATAACTGCAGATCCAGTTATATGATGTTTCACCTACAATAGCAACTTTTTTATCTGTACACCCCAAAGATATCAGTTCTGTACCCATATTCCGTACATAGTCACGAGTTTCTTTGAAGGTTACATCAACAGTTTTTGTATCATGTGGATCTTTTTTATAGGAATATGCTATTCTGTCGGGATATTTCGCGGCTACATTTTCGACCATTATCCGGAAATTCTCAAAGACTGTGGTCTCATAGAGTGGATATTTTATATCATTATTCATTTTTTTGGATACTCCTTACCTCTTTTAATCTATAAATGTTTATAACAAATTCTCTTTAATAATAACTTTATCATAAGATAATTTCAATATCAGAAATATCAATATTTTGATAAGGAATTCAGAAGCAGGCCATTTTAACTGAAATTACAGTCTTACCAAGGTACTCATTACTTACTTTCGGCCCTGCTTCAAAGCTTAGACCAGTATAATTAGGTCTGCAGCCAAGACCCATGGTAGTCACACCATTTGCCAAAAGAGGTATTGTGAGTATTTACATATGGTTTACCCTGAGTGATCATCATATTATTTATGAAGTCAACAATATGTATTACTTACAGGAAGGGAACGCAAGAACCTGGTTATTTTAAATTTAATCAAAATATTCCTTCCATGCCGGCAACTTGCGCATCATGTTTTCTGCAATTTTTCGGGCAACGTTTTCATCAGCCCCCTGCGTTTTTACAATAAATTTGGTAAGGCTCTCTTTCTTTTCTTCAAAAGACTGCATTTCACCGTTGGGACGTGAACAGTGAACGCAATAATCTTTACCGGGATCGTTTGCCGCAAAGTCTGAAATATCCTTCATAGGCATACCGCAAGCAATACAGGTTTTCATTTATATTCCTCCTTTAAATTTTAATTAGTTTTAGATATGTAGACAGTAATTCCTCACCGTATCTTTTTATAACTGACTCATTAGAATCTGAAAAGAAATCCTTATTCATCAGATAATAATGAACCAGACCAAGCCATGTATTATACAGCATATGAGTGGGAAGTTTTTTGACTGTCCCTTTCTCTATTTCCCTCTCTATGACAATGCTGAAATGAAAGGCCACAGTTGATTGAACAGCTGCAAAAGTATATCTTGCTTCTTCCGGTAACATATTCTTTTCCGTAATTAATCTGAAATAAAATGCTTCGTATTCTTCTAAAACCTTCAAATGCTCTTTCAATAGATTCTCTGTGCTGTCACAATTTTTTGCAAGCTCATGCAATCTTGTCCCTATTTTATCTCCAAAATCTGACAACACACTAACCGTTAAATCATTCATGGTTGGAAAATGGGCAAATATCGAACCGTGTGAAACTCCCGCTTCTTTTGCAATAACGCTTGAGGGAACCGAAAAACCTTTTTCAGCAAAAATTCTGTAAGCGGTTTCAATGATTTTTTTACGAGTATTCAATTTTTGAATTTGTCGTGTAGATTCTCCCATAATTGACTCACCACTCATTGAGTATATACTCATTATATATTTATGTTGATTTGTTGTCAAGTTCAAAATGTCATTAGCACCTCTTAAATAGGAGCATTTGCTATTCCAAGCATCTTACAAACTAAAATCTGCTTAATTCAAATCGAAGAGAACATTGTTTATAACTTGCCCATGCTGCAATAGAATAGAACACATTAAGAATTATCCATAGGTTTTCCTGCTGTCATTCACACGATGAATCACAACTGCGTAATAGAACGCCGGTACCAGATAGAAAACTGAGAATGCCGCCAACAGGATGTCGACAGTTATTGGAATATGTATAAAAAAGTTGAGCAGGAGTGCCAAACCGAAACCCAGTCCATTGAAAAGATAAGCATTCATCAAACGTCGATAATACCGGACGATATCCCCAAGATCAGTATGCAGTTCAAACGGCTTGCCATCCCTTTTTCTTTCTACAATCAGAAGTTCCTTGTTATAACTTCCCGGATAAGTGGCAATTCAAGATACAATTACTTATGCTTGAAGTAAGCAGATTGATATCTTCTACTTCCCTGCCACAAAGCTCCATGAATGTTTTCGCATGTCTTTCTATTAATTTTTCTTTTAATTACTAAATTCAGATCCCAATAACGGGGACTGGAGCAGCAAGGCCGCGACGCTAAAGAATACATCCGAGGCCGAACTGATGGTTCGTGTTGGAGACCGTGCGGTATTTTCAGCTGTTTACGTAAAGGTTTATGAAAACCTCAGCAATTCAAAAACCCAGCCGGTTGCAAACAATCCTTTCACCGACTGCAAGGACCCTGAGGTATTGCCGACGACAATTTAAGAAGGGTGTATCCCTTCCGCTTTGTTTTTATTTCTTTCGGTAAGCCCTACTGTCCCAATAGTTTGTGTTATTATGAGGTACGTGCATTCTATGTATCTGCCGAAGCCTCGACTCTTTCCAAGTATTTCACCGGGACTGACTTTGTCAGCCAGACACCGTTTTTGGACAAATAAAACTTATATCCATCCCCGGCCATTTCTCCGCTTTTTACACAATAAAGCGCTGGTTTTCCATGACGGGCTCCCACCTTGATTGCTGTTTCTTTATCCTTCGATAAATGAACATACAGCCTGCTCTTCGGTATTAATCCCTGCACATCAATGGATTTAACGTATTTCTCTCCCGTACCGTGCCATAATATATCCGGCGGAACTACTTCATCCAGCTCCACATCCACAGGAACGGAATGTCCCTGATTTGCACGTATCAAAGTCTTATCCTCATTAAAAGAATATCTCTGCTTGTCATCCGTGCGTACAATCTCTTCCAGGATTTCCATGTTAAATTCCTTTTCCTTGGCAATACCTGCAATCAGCTCATCAACGTTTGCCCAACCATGTTCATCCAACGATATCTCAATATACAATATCTTTTTGATTATCATCTTTGTTAGCTTAACAGAAGCCTTCCAACATCTATTTATACCCTTCCAGGCAGTTCAATCCCAAATTGTTACTCCGTCATCAATTTTGGCAATGCAGTCCGGTTTTCCGTTTACAAGAATACTCTCACGCAGTGAAGCACGTGTATAGAGATATTCTCCTGTAACATAAACGTATCCCACCGATTCATTATAGCCGACAAATACCTCTCCTGCCTCATTCTGCTTAATAAGCTTGGGATCGATTGTTTCCGGATGCTCATTAAACTGCTTGAACGTAACACCAATCCATTCGCCATGTGCATTAAAATATTCGTTTGCTTCCTCCAGTAAAATTTCTGTTTTGTTTGTAGCTATATTTAAGCAGTTTATCGTATGGCATGGACCGTTTTTGTTTTCACCTATGCCCATATAGTAGAGGTTTCCACCACTATAATTGAAGTAATCGCCCCCGCGTAGAATTATTGTGTCATTGTCACCGTCCGGATCCAAGCGGTGAAATTCTCCCTTGTCTGCAGCCCAGAAATAAATCCCGCTGTCATCAACGGAAACATTATGGACATATGTCTCTATAAGTCCTTTCTCTGTTCCTGTCTTAATGTCATATACTTTAAGCTGCCTTGGCCCCAGATAAATCTTGTCTTTATAGTAATACATCAAAGATGCGTCCGGCAAGAGCCTTGTCATATTCTTACCGTCCAGGTCGGCACGGTAGATTTGTGGAGAATTATTCTCATCACGCATGTCAAAGTACATTCCGCTTTCAGCAACATAGAGATTATTGCAGTATCCATCAACAAGCTTTATTTCATCAGTGCCGTCAGTTCTTACTTTATAAATTGAAAAATCATCGGTATAATCGCAAAAATATACCCATCCTCCAAGAACATTGATATACTCCGGCAGACGATCACTGAGTTTTTTTTTCGGAGCCGTCAGGTTTTGCTCTATACAGCTTCCAACCGTCGCTTTCGCTGCGATAATATATATAGCTGTCCCTTCCATTACAAACAAGGCCTCCTGCACCTATGTTACCGCCCTCAAAGCCGAGTAATTCTGCAGTAATGGGGGCATCTATGGCATTTTGATCATCGGTTGGTGATACGCCTGTTGCCGTATTTATCGGTTCTAAGTCGTCAACCGGCGAGCTGTTTTCGTTTTCTCCCACATTGCAGGCAGCAATCAAAAAAGTAAAAAATATCGCAATTATGATCCACAAGAGTTTTTTCTTATACATTTAACTAGCTCCCTTCTTATCAAATCAAAAATTAAGTTAAATTTAAAAAATGAGTTCTTAAAAGCATCACTTCATCGGTATATTATATAAAGCCTTGACATCAAATTCCTTTGAAAATTGATCCTGCATCTATACACCTTCCCCGTTAAACTCCGGGATAAAGCTTTCCGAAGCTGTCTCCCCTTCCTGTATAAATCCGTTCTCCAACCCGATTTCTATTGCAAAATCAACAAGTTCTTCATATTCTTCTTCAGTTATCTTTCTGTTAAGCTCAGGGTATACCGTATTCTTTACTATCGGAGTATATTGATTCATAATGCTAATGAATATCCTGTCTCCGTAAGTCTCATATAAGTATTTTATAATCCTTTTTGAGTCCTCAAGATACCCCGGTAATGTCAGGTGCCTTACTATTACACCTTTTTGCATTATACCCCGCTCATCAAAGCTTGTTTCTTTTACCTGTCGAACCATTTCTTCTATTGCCGCCGCTGCAACCGTGAAATAATTCTTGCAATTGGAGTACTTTATTGCCGGCTCATCCGACATATATTTTAAATCGGGCAAATATATATCGATATATCCTTCAAGCAGTTTTAAGGTTTCTACTTTCTCATACCCGCTGCAATTATATACAATAGGAATAATCAGTCCTTTTTTGCGCGAAATATTTAAAGCCTCTATAATATGCGGAACATAGTGGCCTGGAGTAACCAGATTGATATTGTTGGCTCCCTTCTCCTGAAGCTCAAGAAAGATTTCTGCAAGCCTTTCAATTTTAATGATCTTCCCTGCCAAACCCTTTGATATGTTCCTGTTCTGACAATATACACACCCCATCGCGCAACCGGAGAAAAATACCGTACCGGAGCCTTCTTTCCCTGATATGCAAGGTTCCTCCCACATATGAAGTGCCGCTCTTGCAACCACTAACTCACCGGAAGTTTTGCAGTATCCTCTATTGCCGCCGGTTCTGTCAACATGACATTCCCTGGGACAAAGAACGCAATCTTTTAAAATATTTTTTATAATTAACGAATCCATCCATAATCCTCTCTTCATATACTCTTCGTTATTATTTTCATTTCACATTTTGCCCTGCAGGCTTTAGCTTTCAATATTCACATATAACTTTTCAGTAATCTCCACCTTGCGCTGCACTCTATATTTTACGTTACAAGATTTACTTTGCAAATAAATTATACAATAATTGAGCTGCAAAAGTTGTGTATTCGTCAAAAAACAGCTTTAATAAAATCAGTTTAAGCGTAATAATAAAAGCCCGGGACATCGAGTTCCTTCTCATTCCAGGAGGCCAAAAAAGGACTGAGTCCGGTTGAATACCGAACCCAGTTCCTAGAAGTTTTTTAATATACAATCCAATATTTGACGTAGGCTTCAACAAATCAGTTACTTTAAAACCAGGTGCGAAAAATCAATCCCTTACAAGAGTAAATTATAATAATCTTAGCAATACCAGCAAATTGCATCATCATTATCATGATCCCACATAACAAACTCAGGAGGTGCTCAGTCTTTAAGAATACTGCGGGAATCGCCCGGCACAAGCTTACTGCCCCATTTCGATGCTGAAGATGTATTTTCGGCAGTATAAATGTAAATCGGTTCTCCCGCACCGCCTTCTTCATCAATAGGCAATTCTAAAACCACTTCCGTTTGTCCCAAAGAATTAACAGTATTTGATTCACAGCCCGTAGCATAAACTAAATCCTGAGTTGTTAATTGAATTACAATATCACTCAATTCGACGGTTTCCATCTCCTTATTGAATATAATCTTTATCTTGTTCGAAGCTATTAAATAAGCTTCATTAATACAGACATATTCCGGATCAATACTTTCCAAAATGTAAGGCTCATCGCTACCGTACAATTTATTTCCGGCAAGATCCGTGATCGGAGCTATCTTCACCCAGGGAGCTATAATCACGCCAAATTCTATATTCTTATCCTTAATGTCCTCGAAGTAAATTCGAACTGTCGATTCATTTACTTTGGTAATTGCATCATCACCCAGTGTTATATAATTTTCACCTTCATCAATTGATACCTGGTAGTTCTCCTTATCAAGCATTTGATCTTCATTCATAGCTTCAGAGAATACAATGTAAATAAAACCCTCTTCAGGTACCGTACAACAATACTGAATGTTCTCAGGATCCGTTACTAGCTCAGGACATGTTTGATCAACAACAGGAGTAGCAGTAGCCGTCGGAGGAGTAGTTGGGGGATTTGTTGGAGGATTTGTCGGAGGAGTAGTCGGAGGAGTAGTCGGAGGATTTGTTGGAGTACGTGTTGGTGTCTTAGTATGAGTTGAAGGATTACGAGTTGGAGTTGGGGTCGGTGTTTCTTTAACCTCACAAACAAGAGACTGATCCGGCACATATATGTAGTCAATATCAACTAACTTTTCATCTTCAGCCTGGCTGTTTACCAGAAAAAGTTTAAGATTCCCAACCGGTAGTAATCTGCTAAATCTAAATGTAATCTCATTTGTATAGTCTGACTTTGAAACGTCTGAGACATAGGATTCATTGCCATAGTCAAAATATAACTTTATGTGTGAACCTTTGACCGGCTTCGAAAAGCCAAGAACAACTTTGTCTTCCTTTGCTGATTTAACTGTTACGACTGCCGGGTCTAGCCCGCCGATACTCTCAACAGTGTAAGCATTAATACTGTTATTCAGTCTATTTCCCGCAAGATCCATGATTGGAGCTATCTTAACATAAGGCCTGATAGTGGGGTCATTCTTATTTTCAAGTTCCCTACAATAAATTCTAACTGTTCTGTCATCAACCTTTCTAACTGAATCATCATTGCCTAAAGCCTTATAGCTATTATTGTCTCCGTTAAGCGATACCATGTAGTTGCCTTTATCAAGCATTTGTGCTTCATTCATAGGTTCAGAAAATACAATAGTAATCTCACCCTTTTGAGGTTTCGCAAAACAATGCGGATTAATCCTTGGATCATTAATTACCACCGGATAGCCTAAATCCAGGGTCGTAAAATTAAAAGTGTAATATCGCGAAATTTTGTTCCCATAGATATCCTGAGCATCTAAAATCAGCACCTCATATCCGGTATTATCTTCTAATTTTGAATCCGGTAACAGTGTAACTTTTTCCGCTTTATCAGGATCTATTTTAATTGAGAAAGATATCTCTTTATTGTCTCTAACCCTCTTTAACCGATAATTATCCTTATTTTCTGCAGTGTCTTTATCCAGTTCTTCACTAAATGTTAACTCAATACTTACGTTATTTTCAACACTGCCGGAGGTAAAAACAAGAGAATTTTCATCCAATGCAATTTCACAAATAAGAGTCTGGTCCGGTACTTTTATACCATAAGCATCAACCAACTTATAATCATCATCTTCATCGCTGTTTACCAGGAAAAGTTTAACACTTCCGCTTCGCAATCCGTCCTTCGTTTTCTTGTCATATGTAAATGTAATCTCATCTGTATAGTCAGTCTCTGTAGCTGTTGCCTCTCTAGATTCATCGTTTATTACTGTATGATACAACTTGATATTTGTGCCCTTGACCGGCTTCGAAAAACCGAGAACAACTTTGTCATGATTTGCTGATTTTACAGTAACAACCGGTACGGAAGTATCCTTAACATAGTCAAATGTTCTACTTGTCTTGAATACTTTATATCCGGCATAGTCAACAATGGCATATGATTTATCCAGGCCGCTGTTATTAACAAAAACAGTTACAGGACCTTCAATCATTTTTGTTCCGAGTTCCAGGTTAATAACATTATGGTCCAAAGTAGCTTTCTGAACGTAATATTCATATGTTCCGCTTACAACCTTAAAGTTTATCTACAGAAATTGAATTATCATTATCGTTGTCATAAACAGGCTCTGAAAATGTGATTCTTATAAGTCGCTCTCCTTTAGCCTCAGCCTTTATAATTGTGGGAATAATACCGTCTTCTACATAGACTTTATCAAATACAGCATCTTCAGCTAATTTACTGCCACTAACTGCTCTGATTTTTTTCTTAACTATTACTTTTGCTTTAGATGAGTTCGTCAACTTATCAGAAACATTTTTATTTAAAGTAATAATAACTGTTTTTTTATCATCATCTAAGGAAATACTGTTATCACCAAGTTCAATCTTGCCCTCATCTTCACCCTTATCATATATTTCATAGAACTCCGCAGATTCAACCGACTTTCTATTCATTTCCTGGTTAAATTTGATTTTTATCTGCTTACAGTTCAAGACACTAACCGATTCAACAACCAAGTCCATAGTATCTACAGGGGTATCATCCAATAATCCCATCTTCTCGGCCTTTTTCTTTAAGTCAGCATTGTCGCCGATAATATCGGCAATAACTGTCTTTCCGCTTGCCTTTTCAGCAGTTAGGGCACCATACATAACGCCAATCGCATCACCTCTGGTTAAATCACCGGTTAAAGTTGCATCAACCTTGCTTCCTTTAGTTTCTGCAAGCCTTTCAACCGATACCTTGTAATCTGTAACAGTATAACCCATTTGCTTGAGCATGAATGTTGCAAATCTGGCAGCTGTAACAGTATCCTTAGCACCTATAATCAATTTACCATCCTGAATTGAGCCGCACAAAATATCATTTGCTGCTGAATAGGCAACTACATTCCTGGCATATTCAGATATACTGTCAGCATCATCAAATTTTGCCAATGCATCAGCTACCTGATCCTGTGTTAAAGCATTAGCAGCATCGTTGTAACCAAATAATTTTGCTAAAAAAATCAATGAATCCTGTGTTGTCAATGGATTCTCCAAATCATTTGTAGAGTAGTTTGTATCCCTGCCTACATAGAGACCCATATCTTTTAATGCTGCAGCCCTTTCATCGTTTGCTATTGTAGCTGAAGTATCTGCAAATACCGCAGGCATAGAAGTAAGAATTAATACTACTGTCAGAAGTGCTGCAAATCTTCTTAATCTTCTCATATTTGCGTATTCTCCTTTCAAAGGCTGAAATTTAATGACCTAAGAGTTGCTGATACTTTTAACGGCAAAATTAGAAAATTTATTTACTATTTTAATTATACCATAGTCATTTATGTAAATAAAAGGACAAAGCATAATATTATTCATAATTTTTTTGTGTCCATTAACTCTTGTTCTACATTCGGATTCTTAAGAATTATAATGCTTTCCTTTAGCACAGATCAATCCGAGATCGCTATAATAATGACAATAACTCTTTTACAAACTTTTCCGGCTCGTTGATCCATGGACTATGACCGGAATGCTCAAACCATACAATTTTTTTATCGGGTGCATCCAGAACCTCCATATATTCCTCGACCAGCACTGTGGGCGCATTGACATCGTACCGGCCCAGGAAGAAATAGACAGGCACATCAAGTTTAGTGTAATCCGTTCTCATATCGATGGTATAAAGCTGTTGGTACACATGGTTATATGTGTTGATGATGCCACGGAAAAAGTTGATTTTGTCAAGCAGTCCATATTCGGAGGAACCGATGTCCCTAAAGGTGTTGTAGCCCGGATTGTGAATTTTGGGGTTGCTTGCCATATAAGCACTTAGATAGTTCAGGTACACTGCACTTTTCCATGTCACGTCATCTCCGTAATAGGGTGGTTCACCGTTTGCTATAAGCCGCTTTATGAGAGCAGTATCCCCTTTGGTTTGTGCAATTTCCATGGCTTTTGCGTAATCCATCCGCTCGGTTTCGGCAAAGTCTACCATTTGGCCTGTGCCGATCAATGCATGATAGGACTCCGGGTACGCAGAGATAAGGAAAATCCCCAAAGCACTGCCCCATGATTCACCCACCAGATAGATTTTTTCCTGGGAAAAGCGCTCCTTTAAATACTCAGTCAGAGCGTGACCATCCTGAATATAGGTTTGAGCTTTAATGTTTTTCGTTTTCTGGGCATAATAGGACTTTCCGGAGCCGGGCTGATCCCAATTGACAACGACAAAATGTTTCTCAAGCTCCGCAAGCTCATGCCTCACCGCTGCCATCTGCGTACCGCCGGGGCCGCCCGCCAGAAAGAGCAGAACGGGTGCGTTTTTGTCCCAACCTCTCAGGCTTATCCACTGCTTCCTTCCGTTCAGCTCAAGTTCTATAAGCTCTGCAATGCTGTTTGGGGGCGTGTTTCCGTATTCGTCAACAATACGTGGAGTGGAAGCGGTAAGCTGAGAAAGGGTAATCAGTCCCGCATTCAAAGCAATCGTCACCACAAAGAATATCATTGTTTTTCTCAGGCGAATAAGATGTTTAAGGCTGATCTTTTTCATCCTGGACATAATGGCACAATAAACCGTCCTAATCAAGAGTACTGCAAACGTAAAGACTGCCAACACAGTTAATATGAAAAATAGTATTGTCTGAATCATAAGTACACCTCCATTATTTTTTGATATATACACATTCCAGGGCATTCCCCATCACCGGAATATCGGTGATGCGGCTGTCCTTGGAAATTAGCCTGTTTTGCTCTGCCAGACGTTTGATAAGGCTTATTTTATTCGTTTCATTAAACGGTTCGCGGAAAACCAATACACCCCCGGGTTTAAGACACCCAGCCAGTTCAGGGATGACTCTTTCCAACTCACTTTCCGAAATATCGTGAAGAACAAAGTGACAGTACGCTACATCAAAGCTTTCATTTGCAAGCTGCAAAGATTCCCATAGCAAAAAACTGATATTCCCATAGCCGCGAAGAGTCTTTCGGCAGGCATTGAGCCACCGCTCGGAAATGTCAAGGCAGGTCAAATGCCCGTGGGTCAGCTTTTTTGCGGCGTAGTAAGCAACCGTTCCCATGCCGCACCCGAAATCAAGCACCTGCTCCCCGCCATCAAGGGGCAGCCGGTCCGCGAATGTCCGGTAGACAGGCTTACCGCAAAGGAAAAATACAATCCTTGTCAGAAAAATCTCTAAATGGGTCGGTTCATACTTCATTACTCATCACCTCAGCATATCCAATCATGACTCTAGTTTTTGCATTTGCTTTGTTCTTGTGTCATAACACCCCTCCTAAAAATAAAATCAGCTGTATTTCAGGCTCATTATTATCATAACAATCGAACCTGTAATACAGCTGATATGAATCTTAAATTTACCTTAAATAATCTACTCCGTTTTATATAATTTACCTTAAATTGCAGGAATCGTAATCCGGAAGGTGCTGCCCTTATTCTTATCGGCAAGTAAAGTCAAATCTCCTCCGTGGGCCTCGGCTATTTTTTTCGCTATGGAAAGCCCCAATCCGCTGCCGCCGGTTTTGGAGTTGCGGGAATCATCTACCCGGACAAAAGGCTTGAATATGTTGCTTGCTATATTATCCGGTATGCCGATTCCATCGTCACTAAAATCAATAAACACCTGATGATTCTGTACCGTAAGACTTACTGTAACCAGTGTCCCCGCAGGATTGTACCGCATCGCATTGTTCGCCAGGTTTTGAATAATCCGGTTAAAGCGGTCGGTATCCAGCATCACAAAAACACTGTCTTCAGGGATATTGAACTCATATTCAAAACCTTCACGCTCCAACTGCGGCACAAGCTCGCCGCATATTTGCCGGAGGTACTCGCAGATATCTGTTTTTACAAGCTTTAATGAAAACTCAGGGCTGTCTAATTGTGAAAGCTCGAACAACTCGGTAAGAAGCCGGTTGGCCCTTTTGCTGTTATTAAGAATGACTTTGAGGTGTTCATCACATTCCTGCTCGGTCATATCTTTCTTCTTCATGAGCAGCTCCGCATATCCCTGTATGCTGGACATAGGATTTTTAAGGTCATGGGAGATGTCGAGAATCAACCGACGCCTATCCTCCTCTGACTTTTTTCTAAGGGAAATTTCATGCTCTATCCGCGCTGCCATATCGTTAAAGGTATCCTGAAGCTCAGCAAACTCATTTTTCAGGCGTAAATCCACCCGTACGGAATAATCGCCTTCCCGCAAAAGCCTGGTACCGTCACAGAGCTTTTTAAGAGGTACGGTTATACTCGCAGCTGTAATCCTTGAATAGATAAATGTGAAAAGTGCTAGTATCAGAAGATAAATCAGCACCACGAAAGCAATGACCAAACCCGACCGCATAAATTCACCTGCGGCAGCCTCTTTATTATACACCAGGGAAAAATCCAGCCGGATGGATGTCGGAAAAGTAACAATCAGCCAAAACTCGCCCTCTGGATGGTATAGAATATCATAATGGTAAGGCTTACTTTTGCTTTCCGTTAAAAATGCCGTAAATTCCTCAATAGTCAATTTATCCTTTCCGATGGTGTCAAGGCCCCTTGAATAAACAACACGGTATTCCTTATCCACAACCTGTACGCCGCCACCGTTTTCAACAACAGCGGATGCGTCAATCTGATTATAATCCTCTTTTATAATCGCAGCGGCAGGATACCGGTTTTTGGCCAGAGAGCCTGAAATCAATCGGCTGGCAAAGGACAAAAACACAAACGCGAGCACTATATCCAGTATCGTCAGTAAGAATATCACCAGAAAATTTCTGAAAAATTGATTGGACAGTTTTCTTTTCATGACTTTTCTCCGGTATAATGGAGCTTGTAACCGATGCCCCGAATGGTTTTCAGATACTTTGGTTTTTGCGGGTCGTCCTCAATCCGGTTCCTGATTCGGCTGATATGCACCATTACGGTATTGTCGTCAAAATAGTATTCCTCGTCCCATACCGCGTCATAAAGCTGCTTCTTTGTAAAAACCTTCTCCGGGTGCTCCATAAAATGCAGCAGCAGCTTGTATTCCTTTGCACCAAGCTCAATCAGCTCTCCGTCCTTAAAGACGCAGCATTTTTCTTTGTCTATAGTCAAATTTCCGTATGTAATGCTTGTGTTGGATTTTTCTTTTGGTGATAGATACTCATTGTTTCTTCTTAGTTGTGCACCTACGCGAGCCACTAACTCGGCAATGGAAAAGGGTTTGGCAAGATAATCGTCCGCCCCCAGTCCAAGTCCCAGCACTTTATCCATATCATCTGCCCTCGCGGTCAGGAAAATGACGGGAATGGTGCTGTGTTCCCGTATTTTACGTAGCAGGTTGAATCCGTCCATCACCGGCATCATTACATCAAGGATTGCCAGATGAACCTCCTGTGTCGTAAGAATGTGCCATGCCTCCTTGCCGTTTTGCGCCGTCAGGACGGTATATCCATTTTCCTCGAGACTGATTTTTATTAAGTTTCGGATGTCACTCTCGTCGTCCGCGATTAGTATAACCATAGGGCTTTTAACTCCTCCCGCCTATAATACTCGGCAATTTATCGTGTTATATATCGTTTTAATATTTGGCAAAAAAGGCAAGACTCCTTTGATTTATGAAATTCAAAGTCTCTTATCCGAATTTTTTATACCCTCTTTAACCATTTTCAGTTCACCGGGAAATATGCAGTGCACAATCTTGTTATTTTCAACTGCTGTTATACACTCATCCAGATCCATCCAAAGCAAGCTGTCAACTTCTTCTTTTTGAAGAATAAAATCTCCTTCATCGAGGTCCCGCCACAGAATAAATACCCGCGTATACTGCCTGTCATGAAAAGGTTTACCGCAGAAACTATCATCCCAGATTACAGTTCTGTCTCCACAGAATATAAGTTCATCAGCAGACACTGAAATGCCTAATTCCTCCTGCAGCTCTCTTATGGCAGATTCAACAAAATCCATTCCTGCAGGGATATGACCGGCGCTTGAAATGTCATAACAGCCCGGGAATGATTCTTTGGTTTCAGACCTTTTCTGAAGCAGAACCTGGACCTTACCCTTTTTATTTCTTAGAATCCATACATGGGATGTCCTGTGCATTATGCCTTCCTCATGGGCTTTTTTGCGTTCCACCGTTTTCCCTGTCGGATTGCCGTATTCATCAACAATATCCAGGATTTCCATTTTAATCACCTGTTCTTCAAATTGTATAACATTTCGGTTTCATTTAATTTTCCTTATACCCATTCTTTTCTGCGCGAGCAAGTAAATATAAAATAATTTCATCACCGTGGATTATGGGAATTTATCAAGAGACATCTTTACAGTTCTCCTCTGGCTTCCTTCCAATCGACTAATAGATTATAGCGTTTTGTTCTGAAGTATAAAACGCTATAACAAGGATCATCAGGCCCACTGAAATGATTTGACAGACCATCGTACCACATCTCCCTCTTTATCTCGGGATCTGTTATTACTTCCATTTCTCCAACCAATGTGATGTTGTAATCATCAGCATTAAAACAGACGCTGGCTCTATTACATTTATTAATCCGGTTAGTTCTGGTTCCACCTAATCCGGTACAGAAAGTAATCCAGTTGATACCATCAGCTTTTGAAGCAGTTATTGTTGACACTGTCGGATAATCATCCATATCTATTTGAGCCAATACACAGTATGTACCTGCACCTGTATTTTTTTCAATAATTTCTCCTGCCCTTTTAATTATATCCTGATTCATTTGGGCATCAGGTGAATTTGAAAGACTCATACAACACACCTCTCTACTCAATCTCGAAATTTGAAATAAACAGCAAACTCAAACCGTACTAAAAAAACATACAGTTCGTACTCTTTCCAGACAAGATATTTGTTATGATATTTATTGTACCATATCATTCTAATAAAAGCATGACAAATATCTTTTTAAATTGATGGCTGTGGACTTTCTGATATGCTGCCGGTTACAATTGCTTCTTTCTGAATATCACTATCGAAAGGGACACAAAAATCAATGAAAGCAGGCAGGAAATCATGATAGTGCTATAAAGAGAAGACGCCTCTATGGAATTCATGACTAATCCCATATTATCCGTCGCTAAAGAAATGGGGTTGTACCTATGCACATTGGGTATGATGTTCATAATCATACATACAACCACGACGGCACCTGTTATCAGAAGGCCTCCATAACTGTTTCCTGTCAATGTGGCTGAAAATAATAACGCTGCCAGTAAAAACAAGCCAAACAGCCATAGACAAAACACAGAAAACAGAAGATTGGATGTTTCACCCTGCGGGAAAAGATACACCGTATAGCCGTAAGTCAGCCCGAAGCATAGGACAATGCTTATCGTCCATACCAAAACCATGCAGGTGTATTTTGAAAGTATGACCGCTGTTCTGAACAAACCTTTTGTCAGCAAATTGATAAGGGTTCCTTTTGACAGTTCGGATGATAAAACCCCGCTAAACAGAATCACCATAACTATAAGTCCCATTTGCGTCGCATTTTTGAAAAACTGTGTCCAGGCATCATAGGCCGACGGTTCCGGTAACGTTATGACTACACCGTCGGTTATAAAGCTTTTAACAATTTCAGGCATCAATTTTGCTATAAGGGGATTGGTGATTCCGAAAACTGCAAAAATTATTAGCATAATGAATAGTTTATAGGTTTTTGCGTATTCAAACAACTCTTTCTTCAAAAATGCCAAATAGCCTTTCATCGAACCACCTCTATAAACAAGCTTTCCAAAGTCGGTTCCATCACTGCGAATTTCAACGGAACAATGCGCTTTTGCGATAGCACACCCAGTAGAAAATGGCCGTCCATATCGCAATCTTTCATAAGCACCTTTACCGTGCTTCCATCGCGGGACAGACTGATTAACGGCTGCTTCAGCTCTTCCGCATTTTCGAAACAGGAAGCTGTTTCTTCGCTCTCGAACTCAAGGATAAAACCGTGGAGCCTATGACGCTCCTTTATTTCGGAAAGTGTACCGCAAAGCGCAAGCTTCCCGTCATGCAATACCGCAATACGGTCGCATATCCTTTCAACATCCGACAGAATATGGGTCGAAAATACGATGGTCGTTTTCCCTTTTGCCGCAAGCAAAATATCGAGTATTTCTTTTCTACCGATGGGATCAAGCGCTGATGTAGGCTCATCGCAGATTAGGAGCTTTGGCTCATTGAGCAAGGCCTGGGCAATACCAAGGCGCTGCTTCATTCCTCTGGAAAACCCGCCAATTCTCTTTTTTTGGTCTTTCAGCCCCACAAGCTCCAGTAATTCCTCGCTCTTTGACTTGATACGGGTCTTCGAAAGGCCGGCTATCTCGCCACACAGCTTCAAATATTCCATTGGATTCATGTACCCATAAAACTCCGGAACATCCGGGAGAAAACCAATGTGGCGGTTGGCTTTGGATTCGCCATACGTAACCTTTTCACCGCATACGGTTACAGAACCGCTGTCCGGCTTCAATAACCCAAGAATAATTTTCATTGTTGTTGTTTTACCTGCGCCGTTCTGCCCGACAAATCCGAATATAGAATGCTCGGGAACGTCCATGTCCAATCCCTTCAACACCTCACGGTTTCCAAAGCTCTTGTAGAGCTGTTTGATTTCCAAGACACCCATTTATTCCTCACCTCTACCGAACGCAAAGTATAAGGCCGGACCGATAAACTGTATAAACAGAACGACCAAAACCCACATCACTTTATTTCCGAAACGGTAACGGGGATGGCGCAACACATGTACAAGTGCAGTAATAGCAAGTGCAAGCTGTGCAATCACCAACGGAACAAGAAACGGTAAATATTCTTTCAATGTAGCCAAATCCATGATTTACTCCTCCTTTAATATTATATTGATTTCATTTCTTTAATAATGCGTCCTGTTGCTAACAGTTATTCTTCAGTTTTTCTGCTATCCTCTTAAATCGAATTTCATCAGCCAATGTTGAAAACACAGGGTTATTTATGACTCCGTCGGCTATGCTCTTTCGTATAATTTTCTCATTCCTTGGAGGAGCAATTCCTAAATTGAGTTCCTCAATCCACTGATCTATCAGATTAAAATATTCATCTCCTTTTAACTGCAACGGATAAATATCACCGGTGACAAGTTCTGTATATTTCTCAAGTATTTCCAGGGCCCTTTCTTTACTTCCAAGCATCATGTATCCCTGGGCAGCAACGTTGTAGAGCATTATGAGAAACGAAGGATGAAGCTTTTTTAAGTCAAAGGCTTCAGCAATGTCATTTGCACGCTTCAGCGTTTTATCAAACTGTTCGGGGTTGTCTGTACAAAGAATGAGATAATCGGTTAATGCTTTAAAGAGATTACACATATGCTGATATATAGCAACTTGTAATATCATTTTGGCTTCGTTTGATTTGCCGACCATTTGATAGGCCGAAGCAAGAAGCGTTTCATTGGAAATGATTTTTTTCCTTGTTCCCTCCAAAAGTTCAATTACTTCGTTCGGATTTCCCATCATCAAAGCGCAGTATGCCTCCATACATATGGAAAGCTGCACAAGCTCCGCATCTTCACTTTCTGTTTTTACCCGAACAAACAGCTCTTTGGCTTCCGCAAGCACAGAAAGGGTTTTTTCCTTGTCTCCCGATTCCGTGCTGTTGTTTACAAGCAGTGCTCCAATGTGGAATAACAGAGGAAAGCATGAAAAATACTTTTTAGCAATTTCACGGCAAGAATCCAATACTTCATCAAAAGGTTTGGAAGCAAAATCGGCGGATAATTTCACATATAGATCACGGATATCCTCTTTACTCATTTGAGGTTCATAACCCATGAGCTCATCAATGCTTATATTAAAAAGTGTTGCAAGCTGCGGCAGAAAAGTAATATCAGGATAACTCTGACCGGTTTCCCATTTTGAAACCGAAGCCTTGGACACACCAATGTAATTTGCAAGGTCCTCCTGTGTCATCCCCTTCTCACGCCGCATTTTAACGATGCTTCTGGCTATATTGATTTCCTTCATCTTTATCACCCACTTTTATTATACCCTTCGATCAAATCATACCTCAATGGATTTATGGTTAATATAGGGTGATAAAATCAACCGTAGGGAAACTTTTTTTATTAACAAACCTTTCTTATTATAAAAAGAGAGTATCCCTTGCTGCTTTAGGAAGCAATTTGCGATACCCTCTATTTTTCAGAATACAATGTTTTAAGTGGTTTTGCTCATAGAATCAATCTTTCTTATTTATCCATTTCATTGTAAGTTCAGTTTCATTTGTATTATTATCAATTTGTTCACCCTCGATAAAAAAACCTTCTCTTGTATAGAATCTAACTGCTCTTTCATTCTTTTTATAAACATGTAAAAAGAGTTCTTCATTTATTCCCTTGATGTAATCCAATAAAGCCTTTCCGATTCCTTTTGATTGACTATTTGCTTCAACAAATATTCCTGCTATATAGTTTCCACTCAGCCCTGTAAAACCTTTAATGGAGTCATCTTCATAAACATAAATTGTTGCCTCCGGCATCATTTCTCTTAATCGTTCATAATTACTCCGCCAATATTTTTCATCAATAAAATCATGTGCAGAAATATTAGTCTCAAGCCATAATTTCATTATACTGTCTAAGTCAGTTTCTTTAAATTTTCTAATCATAACAACCTCTCAATCACAAAAATTCGTTTACCTGCTTTCTATTCTCAAACCGAATAGAATCATCTCGGCAATTCCTTACCATACACGCCGCCGTGATAGCAATAATAGGCATTTGCTTTGAGCGACAGGAGCTTATTCAGTGAGTTCTCAGCCTGGTTTAAATCCAGCGTGAACTGCGGGTTTGCAATCACGGGCCGACCTTCCTCCAAAGCCATGGCATCCCCGGTAATAACAATTGAGTCTTTCTCCAAAAAAAGCGAAATGTGTCCGGGAGTGTGGCCCGGAGTGGCAATAATACGGCATCCGCCGCACCAGTCCATTTTGTCGCTGTCATTTAAAAAATCATCGACCGGAACCGGCTCAACCCGGCGCAGCATATCACAAAATGCCCTGCCGAAATCCTGCTGATCCGGAGGTAGCGTTTCCTGCAACTCCTCAGCCTGCTTAAGGCGAAGCGGCTTATCCTGTGCACTAATATAGGGCGCTTCTTCAGGAGAGGAATATATCTTTAAATTGGGATTAACCCTTTTCAATGCGGCTGCCGCGCCCATATGGTCGTGGTCATGATGCGTCAGCACCAACCCGGTAAGCTGCTTCACAGTCAGCCCATATTGCGCCAATTCCTTTTCAATTGTGGTAAGGGAGCCGATAAATCCGCAATCCACAAGCACAATGTTCTTTTCATCCCAAAGCAGCGTGGGATATACCGTGTTTACCGTATCACCAAACGGTGCTTTTATAACCAGTCTAATTATTTTATATTCCATAGAACAACCTCTACTTTCGTTGATGTATTAATTGGAATTGCAATAGGTTTCCCTTAATGCTTGAATAATCTTTTTAATTCTTTCATCCTTTATACGATAAACATTCTGAAGACCGTATTTGTTAGAATCTATAATGCCGTGAGCCTTTAGCATGGCTAAATTCTGAGATAAAGCCGATTGAGATATAGCAGGTATTTTTTCGTGAATTTCACTAACATTCATCGGTTTTTCGATCAAGTAGCATAATATCATTAATCTATGCTGATTTGCCATAACCTTCAACAATTCAGCTATCTCTTTTGCTTGATGTTCCATTTTGATTCACCATCCTTCTGTACTTTAGCTTGCTTATTCCCTGAGTCATTGTACCCATGGGGCAATAGACACACCATGAGCGGGGTTTGAAGAAAAGCATTGTTAAGAGTCCCAAAATTGTAGACGTAAGCATAACACTGTAAAATCCAAAAGCAAACTGGGCTATCCAAGGTGATACCGTACCGGTATATGCCCAATTCCAGGGAAGCTTAATTGTCCATAAAAGGGTAACTGCTTCTTTCAAGTTATTAGTTCCATTATAAACTAAATAGGTAGAGAAAACCATAATCCCAAACATAGTCATAAAAAATGCTAAAAAGCCGTAGCGAAACCATTTGCTTCTTATAAATTTAGGGATGCTGCGATTTGAAGAAAGCTTTAATCTGCCTCCTAATAATTCAAATAGCTGTCCCCTTCCGCAATAGCTGTTACAGTATATTTTACCTTTACCAAATATCGAAAGCAATAACGGAGTAACAAAACAAATCATCCCTATCCAGGCAAATAAAATATTGAAAAAACCTGAAACCAAATATACAGCAGAAAATATCCATAAATATTCATTCCACTTTTTCATGATGCAACCTCCTTTTGCACAACCTGAATTACTGAAGCCGGACAAGCCTTCTCACACTTTTTGCATCCGACACATAGCTCTTCATTAATCTTTGCATAAATTCCATGAAATATGGTTATGGCTTGACGCGGACAAACTTTTTCGCAAACTCCGCAGGCCACACAATCTGCTTGATTGACTACTGCTTTTTTCATGTTATTCGCCCTTTCCATTAAATTTTTTATTGGCCGTATAGAATAATTTTAAAGAAATAATTGTATATAAGTAATTTATAATATACTAATATTATATGCATAAAATTTCAAAGTGTCAATGAGAATAAAAAATATTGCTATCGAAACATCCTTGCTAAAGCAGATATTTTTTTACACATCAAGAATAGAATAATTAATATTTTAAATAGAAAATTAATAACCTTGTACTCGGAAGCAGTTAAACAAGTGCTGCTCCGAGCTCATACGCTTCTTTTAATTTTTGCGGAAATGCCACTTCATGGTTGGCTTTTTTCTGAACCGGATCAAAAACGGTCCAGTTGTATTTACTATAATCATCTACCTGCAAGGTATTTCCGCAGATCATGATTTTCGTCGGCCCAACAAAGCGTTCCAACATCTTTTTATAGCCTTCCAGCATAGCTGTATAACCTATTTTATCATAAATGCTTTCATCACAATTACTTGTAGTGATGAAAAGAACCGGAATCATATGCTCGTTGCAATTGGGCCGTTCCTTATTATATGTCAGGGACTGAAAAACCAGACGTTCGTAAAGCGCTCTAAAGCCTGCAGTCATATTCCCCAGATAATTGGGTGAGCCAAGAATAAGCCCATCTGCTTTACGAATTTTATCCAAGACTTCTGTCAAACCGTCTTTAGAGACACATCTACCGAAGGTCTTTGGAAGTTTACACCCAAAACATGAGATACATCCTTGATAAGGCTCCAGCTTATAAAGATCAATGATCTCTGCAGCTGCTCCTGCTTCATTTGCCCCTTTTGCAGCCGCCTCTACCAATTGGCTTGTGTTCCACCCACTGCGCGGGCTTGCATTAATTGCAACAATGCTTTTCATCCTCATGCCTCCAAACTCAACTCTGCTATTCTTAATTATAGTTCACATTTTCCCACTTTATGTATAAAAAAGCAAGTTAAAGTATTGACTTATTGAATAGTCAACATAGCATTGTCTCCCTTAAAGCTCCTTTCTTTTTTATACTACTAAATTTGCATGAAAACAACTGTGAAGATTACAGAATTTTAGGATAATAGAAGTTCAATGGCTTCACATCTATCGATTGTACAATGATGTATTCGTAAATGTTGTTCGGTCTTAAACAAAAGTGACCTTGCTTTGTGATGCAAAAAATTCTTATTAGGCTTGTAGAACATAATGTTGATTTATCGGTTCACCCATGTTAAATATCTACATTAGAATATCTCCTGAATAATGTAAGTTTCATTATTGCAGAAAAGCAGTAATTTTGTCAAGTGAAAATCGGCTCTTTCCAAAGTTATTTGAATAACCTTATTTTTTCAATAAGTAGCCGTGAGAAATCAAAAGCTTCGTAGGGAAAACCCGTTCTTAGCTTTTGGCAATAAAATATCTTGAAATGCCTTATCATGCTCTATAAGGAAAGATTCTTCAAATCCTTTTTCAACATTACTGATAAAATATGACTTTATATATTTTATTGCATCTGACGGAGCTTCCAAAATGGTTTCACCGATTTCAATTGCACGCTGTAAAAGGTCAGAACTATTTGTAATTTCGCTCACCAATCCAATACGCAATGCCTCTTTTGCATCAATTTTACGACCTGTAAGGCAGAGTTCTCGCGCGACACCGTCTTTAACTATCCACCTTAGAGGAGTATAAAGCGGAGGTGCGCCAAATTTTACTTCGGGATGCCCAAATGTTGCAGAATCCGAACATATCCGTATATCACAAAGGGTTGCCAAATCAAATCCACCACCCATTGCCGCTCCGTTTATAGCTGCAATCGTTGGTTTCGAAAATTTCCAAATGTCTCTGTGATATTTTGAGGAAGATTCAAAAAGTGCATCGAATATAGAAGGATTATTAAACTCATTTAAATCGAACCCAGCTGAAAATGAACTACCTGCACCGGTAAATATTACAACATTTATATCTGATTACTGCTCCAATTCACATAAACAATCAGAGATCTCAATTCTCATCTGAATGTTTATTGCATTTCGTTTATCAGGGCGATTTAAGGTAATTAACCCTATACCGTCTTTCACCTGACTGTATTGAATAGTGCTATACTTCATTCTGCACCTCCTTAATTAATCTTTGTTTTTTTCCATTTTATCATTTATTCTTACATTTTCACATACTTCAAAACAAGTCATTCGGACAGATATAACACCTCTCAAAGCTGCTCGGATAAACCTTCTATGTGTTCCAACCACTGCGTGGGCTTGCATTAATTTCAGCAATATTTTTCATCCTAAAGCCTCCAAACTCAATTCTATTATTCTCAATTATGATCATGTTCTCCCACTTTATGTATCAAGAATTAAGTTAAAGTGTTGCCTTATTGAATAGTCAGCATAGGATTGTCTCCTTTGGTATATGATTTTATTACTCCATAAACCAAATTATCTTCTTCGATACCGGCTAAATGGAGCACATCGATTATTTCAACTACCATATTGACACTGGCGTTATTGATTAATATTGCAGAATCTATTACATTGTAATCTATGTCTTTGAACTTATCTACTTCATCGGAATGATTAGAGCCTAACGTATTCATGACATCCTCTTGCAATACACTTAGAACACTCACACCGATGATATCTCCTTTGAAAATATTTTTCGCAGTAACACTCTGGGCACCCAATAGCATCACAATTTTATCGTAATCAACTTGAGTTGCCCAAGAGCAAATCATGCCATACTTACGATCGTTTTTTTGAAAACAAACAGCATTTGCACCGTAATTAAATGCTCTAAACCCCATTATCTTATGCAGCTCCTTTCTCTTTTATCAAGGCTTTTTAAAAGTCTTACTTTTTCGGCAAGCCTCAGTATAATTGAATCTTACAGTCCTGACATTAATAACACACATTCCACATTGCTCAAGTTGACGGAATTTATATCCAAAGGGTCATTTTTATAATAACAGTTCACAGGAACATGTCAATGGGTTATAGCTTTTCTCAAAGCATCTGTTATAAAAAAACCTCCCATTCAATATTGTATATCAAACGGGAGGTTAATCATCTTACATTAATCAGCCTTGATAAAGGTTATCTTTGCGTGTTCGGGAGCCGAGCCCGTATAAGACCATACCGTTACTTTCGTGCCATTGTCATACTTTGCTCCCGAAGCATTAACCGTCAGTTTTTAATTGCTGTAGTCACGAATAGTGCAAAACTTGGTGTACATTGGTTTTGTAAAATGATCAAAAGGCCCTGTTCGAAACTTTTGATCATTCACTACCTAAAACTCATCCTGAACAGCCTCTAGGAAGCTCTGAGCAAATGCAGAACTGTTTCCGGCTGTGATCTTGCCTGGGACATCATAGCCATAGAAGCCTGCATAAGAATCCTGCTCCTTGTAACACTCATCATTTCTTTTGCACAGTCAGCATCACGTATTCTAGATTCACTGCTTGTAGTATTCTCGGCATTAATATTACTAATGGAAAGAGCATGTTCCAATCGGTTTTGAATTGCACCGAGCCGAGAACGAACCCCGGAAACAATGTCTATTCCTGTATCAAACTTTTCGATAGCCTCCGAAGGCTCAGTAACAAGGTTAACGGATGAAACTCCGAGGGAACCGCTCCTCATATCGGCCAACTCTATGCACAGAGTGTTACCGCTATTTGGTCCAACATGCATGATAAGCTTTGACAATTGGCCGGTTAGTGAGGGAAAGACTTCGTCAAAACCTACCAGAGGGTTGTCCGTATAATTGGATACATTAGGTACAACCGTAGATGCGTCCCTACTATCACCACCATCAGCATCTGCGCCTCCAATAGCACCGGTATCTTCGTTTGTCAGATTCATGTGGTTGTTTATGAAACCCGCACCATTAGCGGCAAAATCTGCTAAGAAATCAGAAACACTTCCATATACATTCCCGGATACAGCCTGCAATGCCTCATCAAGTGTGGATTTGACATTATCCCTCAGGTAAATCATAACTTCCTTGATTCCGTCCGTCTTGCCAAAATCCGTCTTAATCTTATGATGCAAATACCTGACTGCCGCGTATGCTGCAGAATAGTATAAGCTGTCACCATTCCACGGACCACTCAAATTAACACCAGCAACAGCTGCCCGGCCAGCTGCACCTCCCCCACTGGCTGCAATATCTGAAGCAAGACGGGCATCTGCTCCATGGATAAACTCCGCAGTTCCTTCAATAAACCATGTATAGTTTTGTGACAAGTGTACAAAATTCATATTTCGTCCCATTATTGCGTGGGTAATTTCATGAGCGATGATACGATCATTGTACATTCCTGTAGCTGCTGATAACCAATTTTCTCCATCCGGTAATGTCCCTGGTACGAAGTCGCTTTTTTCAATGGTAAGCTTTAATCCAACAATCTTTCCAGTAGCAGTTTCATAAGCGGTACAGCTTACATATGCAAGAGTACCCCCAGGTGAACCTTCCACAATTTCTATTTCAAGCCTGGCATTATCTGCTTCCAAGCCATAATAATCCCTGACTAGTTTTTCTGCCTGCTGTAGCCAACTGGTTTTAAGTCCCAGAATTATTTGCTCTGCTTCAGCACTATCAAGTCCACTAGGATTATTTAATAGATTTATGGTATTAAACTGGGTATTATTTGCTATTCTGTCTATCTCACTCATTATCTGTGATACTTCATCCTGTAGTTTTTGTCTGTCGTCATTGGTCTGTGTTCCGTTTGCAGCCTGGACAGACAGTTCTCTTCCCCTCTGAAGAAGGGAGTGTATCTCGTTTAATGCTCCTTCTGCAGTTTGAACAAGAGAAATGGCATCCTGGATATTTCTTGAAGCCTGATGTAAGCCCCTTATTTGAACCCTCATTTTTTCAGATATGGATAACCCGGCCGCATCATCGGCTGCTGTATTTATCTTCTTCCCTGAAGACAGCCTCTGGATAGATTTTTGGAATGAAAGCTGATTTATACTATTGACCCGCCATGCATTAATACCACTAATATTTGTGTTTATTCTCATCCATCCTCACCTCCCTTCCTTGGCCAGTAAGTTTGGTTATATAATATATCGGCGAATTTATGTAAACCATTACTAAAAAAAGAAAGTTATTTCCTCACTTTTCCATATTTCAGACACTGACTACATCTCAAATTTCCTCTTTTTTCTCCGAATCCGGTTTATATGCCGTTCAAAATCACCGTTGCGCAGCAACTCAGCAAGGACAAGCTGCTCAAACACAGGCACCGTACAAGAATAAAAGCCAAGCCGTTGCTGGAAATCTTCCAGCAGTTTTTCCGGAAGAACCATGTAACCGATACGCATGGACGGGGCAATGGTTTTTGAAAATGTATTGACATAAACCACATTGGAATCGGATGTTATGGAAAAGAGGGAATCCTCCGGCTTCTTAGAAACCGTCAGTTCAGAATCATAATTATCCTCAATAATAAAACCTTCTCTCTTTTTCGCCCAACGAAGGTATTCATGCTTCTTTGATATACTGGCGGTAACTCCGCTTGGAAAACTGTTAAACGGAGTGACATGCAATATGGTTGCATCTGTTCGCTCAAGCTCTTTTGAAGATATGCCGTCCTGGTTCAGCGAAAGCATATCGCACTCAATGCCCATCGCTTCATAAACTTTCCTGATCTTGTCATATGATGGTTGCTCAAGGGCAAATTTATTCCTGTCTCTGAAAAACTGGGCAATCAGGCCATAAAGATATTCCGCACCGGATCCCACGATAATCTGTGCCGGCTTTACAAATATTCCGCGGCTTCTTGCCAGATATGAGCAAATCTCGTTTCTAAGTTCATCACAACCGCTGTTGGGAGATTTTATAAAAATCCGCTTCTCGTAATTAGACAACACTTTTCTCATGGTTTTGGCAAACACCGAAAACGGAAAGTCTCCCATACTGCTGGATTGTGGCTGGATTTTAAGCAGCGTGCTGCTCTGCAATACCGGAGTTTCATGAAAATCAGATTTACGGTAAATAACAAAACAGCCACTGCGCTGGCGAGTTTCAATATATCCTTCTTCACTCAGCAGTGCAATTGCATGCTCAACTGTAACGACGCTTACACCGGTCTCTTCGGCAATGGTCCGTTTTGAAGGAAGTCGGCTTCCATATGGATAAACTTCGGATATGATATCCTGCACGATTAATTTATACAACTGCATATAAGCAGGTAACGATGACCTGGGATCAATATGATAATTCATCTGGTTATATAAAATTCTCCCGTTCTGGTTATTTTTATAATATCAGTTTTATTGTATTCTAAATTCACGAATTTGTAAAGAAGACCTTCGCTTAAAGAAGATATTCGAGAAATTTAAGAAGATATTTGATAAACCAGTAGAGGAGGAAATGTAAACATGAACAATAACTATAATACTACCGTTAAGCTGACAGTAACCGCCCTGTTTACGGCAATGAATATTGCACTGAGTTCTTTCGGCATCCCGGTTCCCGGGGGTCACCTGTATTTGAATGACATAGTTATCTGTCTGGCAGCAATCTTGCTGAACCCGTTTTATGCATTTGTAGTTGGCGGTATAGGAGCGTTCATCGGTGATTTTCTTTTCTACCCTGCACCGATGTTTGTTTCCCTTGCTACTCACGGCCTTCAGGCTGTTGTAATTTCTTTATTTTCGCATGGATTTTTGAAAAACAAGCCGCGACTTGCATCCGGAATAGGTGTTGCCGTCGGTGCTGTCATCATGGTCGTCGGGTACTCACTAGGAAAAGCTTTTATATACAGTACACCGGAATATGCTTTGCTGAAATTGCCTTTCGAGATACTTCAGGCAACGGTCGGTGCCGTTGTTGGCATGCTGCTGTGCTGGAAATATGGAATTTATGAATTGTATACCAGAATAACAAATTCTAAACATGCATGATTTATAGCCATCCATAATTTTCATCTTCTTAGCTGTATGTTTTCGGATATTATTTTGAGGTGATATTTATAGCAACGAGTACAAACCGAACCCATACTCAATTAATAAATGAATATTTTATATAAATATGCTAAAGCTAATAAAAACAGAATTTACTAAGGAGATGTAATATATTTAAACATGATAAGAACCTTCTGCATGAAGTTAGAGTAGATGCACCAAACGCAAATTATGCAGCTATGTTGCAAGAACAACTTGGTGGACCTCAGGGCGAATTGAAAGCAGCACTGCAGTACCTTTCTCAGAGTTTTCGTATAAAAGACCCCGAAATTAGGGATTTATTCCTTGACATTGCTTCTGAGGAATTAAGCCATATGGAAATGATTGCCACTACCATAAATATGCTTAACGGTCATGTACCCGATGCAAAGAATGCAACAATTGGTAATATAGAAGCACACGTATTAACAGGACTTACTCCTATGTTAAGCAATGCATCAGGCTATTTATGGACTGCTGCCTATATAAATGATACCGGTGACCTTGCAGCCGACATATTATCCAATATCGCAGCAGAGCAGAGAGCAAAAGTTGTTTATCAATATCTCTATAGGCAAATCAACGATAAAGGCGTAAGGGATACCATAGACTTTTTACTGAACCGTGAAGAAGCTCATAATACTATGTTTAGAGAAGCATTTGATAAAATTCAGGACACCGGTTCATTAAAGGATTGGGGAATTACAAAAGACTCCAAGCTGTATTTCAATCTTTCTACACCGGGTGACCAGTTCTTTAATGCTGACAACCCACAGCCACCAAGCTTTAATAATCCAAATCAAAGTAATAACTAAATGTAAGACTCTAAAGATAAATGAGAAAGGCTCGCGACTCAAACGAGTCTTTTTCTATGTTTTCAATTTCCGTAATAGACCGAGCAATAAACTTTGTCAATAAGAGTATATTTCTGTGATTACTTATTTGGATGTAATTTCCCTCTTTATTATTGAGATATATGAAGGATGGTATAAATCACACCCTTTGTACAATTAATATTGTTATTTCATCAGTGACTTTTGCCACTGTTCGACCCTGTTATGATGAACTGTTGTAGCAGGAGTTGTTTTCCCATATCTTTTGCATTCTCTACATAGGTACTCATCTCTTCTTAATATTGATTGTCTTTTAGTTTTCCATTTCTTACTTTTATAAAACTTCTCACTCATGTTATCACTCCAATAAAGAAGACACTCTAATGAGTGTCTTAAAAACTTAATTCAAATGTAATATCTTCTCCTAATCTATCTAAATTCTCGTTATGTGGTCCTGATATTATGTATTTAACATTTGTTATTTCTTCAGGATCTGAATCTAATACAAAGAATATATTCCCTTTTTTAATTACTTCTCCTATAAAATCTCCGCCTATATCTTCAGATAATAATAAATCACAATCTACTTGTTCTTTAGTATTTGTAACTATAGTCCCTTGATTTGGATATATAGAGTTTGTTTCTTTGCTTGTGTTTTCTACTTCTACATATAAAGTTATTATTGTTACTTTGTCTTTATTATCAAACATAAATTTTGAATCTTCATTTGGTTCTAGTGTTGATATTCTACTTTTTAATACTTTTACTATAAATGGTCCTGATTGTTGCTCTAAATTAACTTCTTCATTAGTTTTATATATAGTCATTAAGCCTATATCTGTTTTCTGTGCCTCTGGTCCAGTTTCTTCCACAACTTCTCTTTCATCTACTATTTTAGTTTCTTCTGTTGTTTTGTTTGCTTCTATATTTTGATTAGTTTCTGATGTTTTTTCTTTACTACATCCTATTAAACTAATACTTAGCGTTAAGATTAAAAGTGATAATAATATTTTCTTCATACCCGATTCCTCCTTTTTCTTTAATTATATCAAGGAGGAATATATTTGCAAGTATTCGCTGCATGAAAAAAGAGTCCTAACAAGGCTCTTATTCTTCTATAATCCTATACTCTCGCCACCCACCCACTTGGCATATATAGAGTATTCCTTCCCTACTGTCATTTGACAGTCAACCATATAATTTATTTGAGTATCCTTTTATTTATATTGATATATCTAGGTTTATACTTTTTCTTTTCTTCCGTCAATCTTCTATAGCTTTCTTGCAAATATGGATTATCTGGAATTATTCCTTTAGCAATAAACTTCTTAATTAAATAGCAGCCATACTTGCTTTTAAAATGCGAATGACTACCTGTCTTTGTATTAATTACAATCCAGCCTTTTCTCACTTTCTTAATTAATAAATAATTAACACAATAGGCATCAACTCCAACATTAAAATCCCCTGACAGCCAAGGAGGTAAAACCGCCAGAGGATTTAAAAGAAACAGCAGTGCTAATATCAAATATTAGCTACTGCTATAACGGGGGCAAAATGCTTTGTTAATTATACTTTTTTACCTAATAACATATTATCATATTAAATTCGGATTTTTCGGATTTTAGTAAAATTATTTTTGCCAATTCCATAATAACACATCTTTAGGGTCAAATTCTGCCACTTCCAGACCACAATTAAAACCTTTTAATAGTTCAGGTATTTCCATAAGCAATTCGCAATAGGTAGTTTCATCTTTTTCTGCCTTATCGAGATATTCTCGTAGTTCTTTTATTAATTGTTTTTTACTTGCTTCCATCTTTAATCCTCCCATCTATTACACATAATAATCAAAGTGCGTCTTTATCTAAACTGTCTAAATACTTATCATGTATCATTTTCCGAGGATAACTTTCATCATGCCTTCCTATCCGATAGGCTATAGCTTGCCAACCCAATCCGTCTATGTACCTATATTGAAATACTTGCCTTGTTATACTATCAGGTATGTCAGATATAAACTCTTCAATTTTTATTTTCAATTGCTCACATTTAACTTTTCGCTCAACTAGAACTTCACGTAATTTATCTGTATGCGGCAAACCCTCAATCTTAAAATTCATTATTTGATACGGAAACTCATTATTAGAGCCTGCTACTATATCAGATACATTTCTGTTCTCTAGTTTCTTAATATAATTCTCAAGTTCTTTTATTTCTCTGCAAAGGTCCTTGTATTGCTTCAATAATTTAGTTATTTTCAATAGAGTTTCACCCCTTTACAATTGAAACTAGAACATACAATAGCAGAAACAATACAGTTAAAAGAATGATTCTAATTATTCTTTTCATTTGTCACCTCCGGTTCTACATACTGAAGCTTTTCGACATCATCTAACCTTACTTCTTTGCGTATTTTAGTGTCTATATATTCAATTAAAATCTTGTTATCGTTTAAGGGTATGCTTAATATTCTACACTTCTTACCGTTGTGATAAGCTACATAATTAAGTTCAATCATTATTATCAATCACTTTTCTAATGATTTCTTTATTTTCCTTTAACCACTGATGCGCGAATGTTAAAAAAGATATCCATCCGCCATTTTTACGGTATTGCAGGTACTCTTTCTCAATTTTTCGAATGATTTTCATGTTATCCAAATTAAATCCCACCTCTTTCTATTTTCTTTAAATCCCCTCTGGCATAAGGCATAATTCTGTTTCTTTTCTCCAGTATGGTGGTAAGATTGGGTGTTGTCTTACGTTTATTGGTATTTTTTTTCGTATCATTTCTTCTATTTTTTCTTTGCATTCCTCTACTGGAATTGGTCTCATCAGTTTCCCATATTTCCATATACTCCAGTCTTCCTCAATTTCTTCAAATTCCCATTTACCAACTTGACCAAAACCTTGACTTCCCTTTTTGCCTAAATAGAAGATGTAATTTTCTAGCAATCTTTTTACTTCTTCCATATTTCCCCTTACATAGAATGTAATTGTTTTGTAACTTTTTATTACAACCGGCATATGGTAGTTTTTGTAAAATCCTGCTCCTATATCTACTCTTTCTTTTCCTCTACCTCTAAATTTGATTAAATCATCATTTTTTTCATCCCATCTTTTGGTCCAACTTGTTACGCTTTCTCTATGCTCCCCAATCCCAATACTGGTACAATATACTCCATATTTTCTATCTATAATTGGATCTAACATTGTTCTTATTTGTTCTTCAGTTCCAACTACATTTTTACCTGAATAAAATTCTTCTCCTAATATTTCTTTTGCTTTCGCTGCTGATATAATAGAATCTAATATGATCGGTTCTATTGTCGCTATTGGTGTCTTCATATGCGCTATTACTTTAAAGTTTTTAAACATTTTAATTACCTCCATATATTATGTTACATATGTTTTCTATGTTTTCGATTGGATTTAATCCCCCAAATTCATTTTGATTACACCGATAATAAGCTATGCTATCCATACTGTCAAAGTACTTTATTTCTATCCAATCTCTTATGTCTTCCAAATTCCAACCTGCTCCCAATACGTGAATCCATTTTATTTTTAATTCTTCTTTCATGTACTTGAAAAGTTCTTCTAACCTAAAAGCTTGTGCCATTTTACCTGTTAATCCATTATTTGAAAAACAAAATTTATCAGTAAAATTACTGTAGTAGTCGGCTTGATATTTTAAGCTATTTAAGTCTATTTTTTTCATTTGGCTAGCTTGTATTACTGCTGCAATATGAGGATAATAATTATTTTTAAACCAGGTCCTTATATTCCACATGGATTGCATAGGGTTCAAAAATTCATCTGGTGCTATGCATAACGTGTTTTCTTTTGCATACTGTCTGTAGTATTTGTCTAACTTCTCCATATGTGTTTTTGTTATTCTTCTACCTTGTAAACTTAACCCAAATGCCCCACTATCTAAAATGACAATTTTCCCTTCGTTTTCAAAATGTGGTGCTTTGGGATAAGCAAACAATCTGCTTATCCCTTTTATTTTTTTTATTTCTTCTTCATATTCTGAACAATGTGGAAATACATACTCTATTTTATTCATTATTTTAATACCTCTTCTAATTCTCTGAGCCATTGCCTAATTTCTTCTTTATTTTCTTCTAGGTAGTTGTAGTAGGTTTCTTCACTTTCTAGTTCATCATATTGTATATCTATTTGCCCATGACCTGCTGCTGATTTTCCTCCTATGTATGGTACTTCTTTCAATTTCTTTAATGTTGCATTTACCATTGCTTCCTCTATTTTGTTGACATTTTCAATTACTATAGTTCCAATTATTTCAGTTCCTGCGGATAGACATTGCATTTCATATTTCATTTGCACTGGGTCATCATTTTTCTTTTTAGCTACTTCCTCTTTGATGTTGTATTCTACAGACTTAATGTCGTCTTTCCTTGTATAAAATACTTCTTCTAGCATGTCATAGAAGGATATATCGCTTTCTATACCTGTATAATCTACTGTTTCCTTGCATATTGGAAGGAATATTGGTGTTTTCATCTTTCCTTGCAGTATTTGGTCTCCTATGGCTGTCCCAAGTAGGGCAAGTGGAGGACATAGCTTTCTAATCCTTTTTCTTTCTCCTACCTCTACATATCTTGCACCACCTACTAGACTTCCTCCTGTAAATAGAGTATAATATAGTTTTTCTGAAATTCCTTCTTCTGCTATGCCTATTCTTTCAAGGTAGTCTCTCATGGCTATTCTTCTAAATTGTCCCCTGAACCCATTTCCTGAATAAACTGGTATATCTATGAATTCACCGTTGTATAAGAATTTGTTTGTCCTCATAATCTGCATAGTTCCTAATCTTTCATCTCCAAAATGACTTAGTGGGCTTAATAATTTCATCCTCGCATCAATTTTTATATTATTCATCTATCTTAACCCCTTTCTCAGTGAATTTTATTTGTCTATTTCTTTCTTTTAATTCTCTTTCTCTCAATTCTTCTTCTTTTAATGATTCTTCCATTGTTTTTCTTGCATCTCTGTTTAGTCGAACTTCTAGAACCAATTGCAAAGTTTCATCTCTTATGAGTTTAAGTACTGCTTGTTTAAACTCATTTGACTGCTGACTAACTTTCTGGAATATTGAACTCTTTAAACTTCTTACATCCATTTTTCTAGCTAGTTTTTCTACAAATGTTTCATATGAATTTGTTGTCATTGCTGCTGCTTTGATTTTGTTTCCAAATTCATCCCAAATTCCATATGCTCTTCTTGCATCTACCTTATCCCAATCTATACATGACCAAATCCCGCATATTGTTTCAATAGCTACCTGCCTTATGTTCTCTTCGTTGAAGTCTATTTTTACCTTATCCATTTTATCCCTCCTAAGATAATTTTAATTGACCTTTTATCTTTTCTTCCTCTCTTTTCTTTTGTTTTTTCTCTAGTTATTTTTGTCTCTCTTTTTCTTCTTTTTGTTTCTCTCTCCTTTCTTTCACTATTTCGTTTCTTGCCTCGCTATTTAGAATATATAGTAATAAATCGAATTGATGCGTTCCTCTATGCTGTTTGATGATATTTTCATTTTCCTTGAATTTCTCTAACCCATATTCCTGTATTTTTGCTATTGAATACTGCCCAGTCTGAATCTCTTCTTTTTGAAAGTATAAGTACATATCCCAGAGTATATTACATAGCTTTTTCATTCTCTCCCTGTCAAATACATATTCTTTATCCTCTTCCCTGATTATAAATACATTTGTGTTATTGTTTACCTTACATCTATAAGAGTTGTGTTTTTTAAAGCTTTTCGCGATGCCAATTACAAAATCGCCTGATACATACTTGTCTATGTTGAATAGATATTCTTCTAAGTCGTTTTTCTTCAGTAGATATAAGTTGTCTTTGTCTGCTATGATGTTATTTATTCTTAATTCCCTTGTTTTTACACATGTTGCACATTCCTTGCATATATGAGTACCTTGTATGTCTGCGAATACGTCATAGTCAGTAAAGTTCCCTGATACTACTTTCTTGTATTTAACGCCTTCTCTGATTTCTTTGCCACACATCATGCATTTTGTTTCTACATCTTCTAGTTCTAGTTCTGGAAGCTCTATGTTAGATTTCTTCAATGCACTGTATATGATTTCAGTTGCGTTCAACTTATCACCCCCTTTCTTTTCACTACATATTATTAATTATCCCTCCATTATCTCTCTTGCTTCCTCAACGCTTGTCACTATGTAAGCCTTACCCCCAGCTGCTTTTATATCTTTAATTGTCTTTTCCTGTAATTTCGTAAGTTTACCTCCTGGTCTCTTAACCTCTAATGCTAGAAATTTTCCTTTGTAGCAAACTATTATATCTGGTAAACCTGCTGTTCCATACATCCCTCCATGTTCTTTCCAGAAAAAGCACTTATCCAATTTTTTAAGGTAATCGCATATATTTTTTACTATTGTTGCTTCTTTCACTGCGCTCATACCATCACCTCAAACCAAATACATTATCTATATTTAACTGTTGAACTTCCTCTTCAACTAATTCTCTAAACCCAGTAGTCATTTCCTGAGTATAGAGTCTGTCTATTTCCAACATAGTTTCTTTATATTTCGCAACACATTCCTGGAAATAACCCCAGTCTCTCAGTTTATAAGCTTTGCTGACATTGTCTTCTGCAACAGATAGTTTTTCTTCTAACTGAGGATTATCTTGCAAAAATTTCTTGAAGTTATCATCATACCCATATTTAGCAGTTACCTGTGCAGCAATTTCTCTATTTGTTTGAACTAGAAGAACTACAGCCTTATCTTCATCGAAGATTCCTAATATGCTCTGTAACTTAGCTACTTGTTGCTCTAATTCTCGGACCTGTTTTTGCCATTTAATTTGTTCTGATTTAGGTAATGAATATGCTTTTTTAAGTCTTTGTTTTATTTGTTCAAGTTGTTTTTCAGCTTGAATTTTGTTCATAAAATCACCCTTTTTTTCGGTTACACCTAATCCAATATGTTAGGTGTAACCTTTTCATATGCTTCAAATCCAGTAAAATCAATGCTTTCATTTTTTAGTTACACGTTACACCTAATTTTGAAAAATATATTTATATATTTTGAAAAAGAATATATAAGTTTGTTTATGTTTTTTTGTTTCGGTTTTTTCAATAAGGATAGTAACAATATTAGGTGTAACAGGTGTAACAATATTATATAAGGCGCTTTTTTACTAGGTTTTTTGGTTACACCTACGGTTACACCTAGTTACACCTAACAAAGTTTGGTGTAACTATAGGCTAAAATGGTGGAGTTTCTTCCAAGTCTTCAATCTTAAATTCTATAAATCTTGAAGATTTTCCATTAATTTTCTTTACAACTTGATATTTCACTTTGTCCCCTTCATATGAAACTCCTATTAAACCTCTTTCTCCTAAAGTTTTAATAGTTTTTCTATAAGAATAGTTCTGGCTTGTTAATATCTTCTCTACAACATACGGAAACACATAATATGTGTTATCTTCCATGTATCCATAACGTTCACCTTTAGCATCACTTCCGAATTGACTGCTATTTGCAATCAACCATTCTCTAATGAAGTTGTATGCTCTTTCCGTTTCATCAGCTTCTTTTTCATCTTCTAGAGAATCCAGGATATACTCTCCCATTTCTCTGGTTCTATTATCATTCTCAAAGATCCATTGAGATAAGAGTTTATCTGCAGTTACAACCACTGCAACACTTGATACGTGAGAACCGAGTTTCTCTGAAAAATTTTCTTCTAATTTAGCCTTTTCTTCCTGGAATATATCCTTTAGGAATGATGGATCCTTTTTCAATTCTTTAATAAGTTTTTCAATAAACACTGGTCCAGCATGGCCATATATATTCTCTGAGATATAGTGCATATCTCTCGCAGCCTCTTCACTATCAAATGGAGAACCGTATATTTGTATAGCCCTTGTATATACACCGCCTTGGCTGTAAGAAGTAGTTAGAGGTTCCTCTCCTGTAGTCATAATTAACGTCCTCCAGGTCTTACTGACCTGAAGTCCTCCTCCTTTTGCTCCTCTCACTTTACTGGTTCCTGAGGAAAGCATATACACCAAACTCTCTATAAAATCTTGCCTGTTTCCAGCGACTTGTTTTTCATCTATCCCAAGCGGTAAATCATTGAAGAAGGCTGCTATCCTTTCAAGCCCTACTTTCGTTGCATTGAACGTAGCCATAAGTTCTTCTGGATCTCCCCATACACTTAACGCTGCTTTTAATGCTGCAGTTTTACCACTTCGACTATCAGCCCAATTGTGTACTATAAAAATTCTATGATTCAATAACTTTAATAATGGAGCTGCAAAAGAGCTGGCAAGTATAAATCTAAAAATAAGATTTTCTCTATATGGAGCGATTTTTTCTTTCCACTCTTCAAAGGTCCCCTCCTGACAGTACGCATCCACCCACTTTTGACTTGTCCTATCTACATCTATAACTAGATCTCCAGCCATGCCAGGAAGAAAGTTCTTCCCATACCATCCTAGCTGACTAACACATTTATAAACTTCAAGTAAATCAAAGTTTTCTGCTTCTAAATCAGTTAAGTATTTTACTAAATGTTTTGCATTTTCACTGCTAACTGTAATTCCTATATCAGCTAATTGCGGTAAGGTCCTAGACTGAAATATAGTTGATCTTTGAACTATTGCAGTCTGCCACGTGTTATCTCTTTTAAACGCTATTTCTATTTTTTCTTCACCAGTATCCAATGATTTAAGTCTTTTCGATAGCAGGATTGGAGTTCTACATACGTTGGAATATAGTCCTGTCTTTTTATCCAGCATTTCTATTCCTTTTTCACTGAATCTCCAACCTGGTGACTGCCTTAGTTGCACTGGAGATCCTGGAAATGTTTCATCCACTTTAACTGCAATCTTTTTTATATCAATCTCTCTTGCAATATTCATTACGGCATTCCATCTACCCTCAAATTCATCTCCAACAGCTATATGAAGATCGGATGGATCTTTGAAGTCTGGAATAGATATTTCATATACTTCACCCTCAAAATTTTCTGCAGCTAGAGCTTCAGAAATTTTTCTAAGGAACGTTTCTCCTCCAACATCTGGCTCTTTGTGAATGTAAATTTTTAAACCTCTAAGTATATCCACCCATTGAGTTTGAAAGGTAGAAGCCCCAGGAACCCCAAGAGCAGGAATTCTATAAAACCATAACGTGTGGCTATCACTTTCACCTTCTACTAGGACCACATACCCTAACTCTCGGATCCACTGCATAAACCATAATCCATATAAGTTAACCTTGGATCCCTTCTTCCAAGAAAACATCCTTTTACCGTATCTATACCTAACTGCAATAATTTGCCCTGATTCATCTATGTATGGGATAGCAATGCCAGTCTTCGTATTTTTAACTTGTAAACTTTGGATGAACTCTATTGGTAAATGCTTATCAGAACAGTATTGTTCTAATGTGTATTTTTCTTTTTTCTCCGCTTTTTTTGGTTCTTCATAAAGTCCAGCTTCTTTAAGTAGGATCTTGTAAGCTTCTTTCGTATCAATGTTTTTTATCTTAGATAAGAAATCTACTGCATTACCTTTTTCCCCACAAGCAAAGCAGTTAAATTGACCTGTATTGAGATTTGCTGAAAAACTAGGTTTTGTATCATTATGAAAAGGGCAAAGCCCTATTAATTCTCCATTACTAATTTTGTATTTTTTAATATAAGATGAATAAAAGTTCTCATAGTCAATTCTTTCGTCTATTTCATGCACTGTACCACCTCTTTTCTGTAGGGAGACCAGGAGCATAAGCTCCTGGTTTTACTAGAATGGGAGACTGTCGTCATCAACTGGTTCAAAACTATCATCCTGCTCAATTTGAACCTGCCTTGTTATTGCTTTAATACTTTGGCTATATTGTCTTATCTGTTCTGCTGCTGCAGGATCTAGATCTTCTACTTTGGCAAATTGTACTTGTGAGTATGTTATGCCACTTGAGTTCTGAGTTTTCTTAAGACTTATCTTAGTAATTACATCCGTAGTTCTCTTTTCTTTTGCTAAAACTCTTTTCGCTATATAGTTGCTTAATGGTTTAATACTTGTTGGCGGTAATGTAATAAGTAGTGGGAACATTTCTCCGCTTCTTAATAGGTATACTCTATGCATATTCTTACATGCCTTACCTCTTCCATCTTCTGCACTACCGAACTGATTATATGGACAAGTCTTGCAGTTTCTTATCTCACCAGTTTCTGAATTTTTGCCTTGTTTTCCATCCATGCTGGAGCATGTTGGTGGATTGTTTTGTCCTTCAAATTTATTTTCCCAATATGCATTGACTGGATGATGATCTACTATTACTCCAATAAGTTCCTTTACCATATCTGGATTGTCTGGATCATCGCCTGGAACTTCAAAAGCTAGTCCACCACCTGTAGGTATCTTTGCTCTATCAAAATCAATTTGAAGTCCATCCATCTCCTCTGACATAGCTTGAGCTATATCACTGTTCATACTAGCAACCATAAAATTATTTTCTTTCACAACTAAATCACTCATTATTTACTCCTCCTTATTCCTATAGTATTTTTCTCATATACATTTACTAAGCCTTCAAGCCACTCTGGCAATTGGTCCTCATTCTCTTCCATCTGTTCTTTTATAAAAGCTGATAAGCTGTTAGCATTGACTGTTTCTTGTACTAAATCTCCATAGCCTTCAGTTTTTAATGCTTCATATAATTCCTGTTTTCTTTCAGCTACTGGTGAAGCAAACAATCTTGTATTTATATAGAAGGTACTTCCAGCTCTTTCAAATTTCCCTACTTCTTGTTCTAACATAAGCTGAATCATTTCGCCTTCAATTCTTTCTATCTCTGTATTAACTTCTTTGGTTTTGCTTTCAAGTTCCTTTTTATGTTCTTTTAATCCTTTTAATCTATCTGCTAACTCTAAAAGATCCATTTTCATTCTCCTTTCTCAAAGTAATCTCTCCAATTATCAACTACCATTTTTGCAATATTTTCTTTCCTTTGAAGCGCCTGCAAAACATGCTCGTCTACTGTGTTTTTGCAAACAAGATGGATATAAGTACAATTATTCTTTTGACCAATTCTATGTATTCTTGCTCGTGCTTGACTGTAATTAGCATAGTTAAAATCTACTGAATAGAATATTGCTGTATCAGCTGCAGTAAGAGTTATTCCTAAACCTGCAGTTTGTATCTGTGCCACAAACACTTTGCAGTCTGGATCTTCCTGAAAAACTTTAACTCTATCTCCCCTTTCAGGTATTGGCACTTCTCCGGAAATGTAGCTATAGTTTATTTCCATTTCTTCTAGCATTTCTAGAATTGCTTGTATTTCAGATACAAACCTTGCAAATATAACTACTTTTTTGCCTGATTCGACGATGTCCTGAACTAATTCTTTTAAGATATTTAGTTTTGCTTTAGATATTTCTTCTTGTTTACCATCGTCAGTATTAATGAAACCTCCTGTTATTTGCTGTAATCTAAGTAATCTAGTTAGTATATTTCTTACTGTAATTTTTTGCTCTGAATTTAGTTCAGCGTAGCTTTCGTCCCTAATTTGCCTATATAAAGTCTTTGCCTTTGACTCTAGCTCGCAGTATCTAAACTGATCTATCTGCTCTGGAAGATCTAGAGCCTCATCTTTTGTAACTCTTAATGCTATAGAATGAGCTTTTTTAATTAATTCATTAAGATTGTTGTATCCAATGATTTGATATCCACCATATCCGCCCATGATTGCGTATCTGTTTCTAAATGCATAGTAGCTTGTACCAAAAATAGTTTCATCAAGGAATTTATATTGACTAAAGAAGTCTAGTGGCTGATTTTGTACTGGAGTCCCTGTAAGAATAAGTTTGTATTTTGCTATTTTGCCTAACTTGTGCATTGCTTTGGACTGCTTTGCGTTAGGATTCTTAATTCTTTGGCTTTCGTCAGCAATGATCATATCTGGCTTCCATGCTAAAAGTGCGTCTAGTATTCTCCATGTTGCTTCATAATTTATAACTGCGATCTGTAAGTGATTTCTCCGCTTGGATAGATCATTTAGTTTTTGAATTCTTTTAGCAGCTGGACCTTCGAGCACTTCAACCTTATACATTACTGTTGACGCTTCAAACTCTTTGGACCATACTGGACACACGCTTGTTGGAGCTACGATTAGAACCTTTTTAACTTCTCCTTGTAAATATCTCCTGGATACAACTGCTACGGATGTAAGGCTCTTACCTGTACCCATTTCCATTAAGAATGCAAAGCTGTTATTCTTTAGAGCCATATTGTATGCTTTAATCTGATGTTGAAAAGGAATTATGTTCTTTTTTAAAGGCATTGGTTCTATTGGTTCAACATATTCCGTAAACTTTTCCCGGTTAGTTTCTTTTTGGATTTTCTTAAGCTGGTTATATCTATCAAAAATATATGGATCTATCTTTCCAGGGATATGCCTAAGCATGTCTACAGTTTCTATATTCATTGGTACTGTCCAGATTTTCTTTTTTGGGTTCCATCTTCTACCTGGAATTTGCTTGATGGCTTCCTTCACCATAAAGCAATCATATATTTCTATAATGTTGTCATTTAAAATTGCCTTCATGCCAAAACCCCTCTATTCTTCAGCTATCTTTTTGCAAAGATCTTTAAGTTGTTCTTCCAAATCTTTTAATTCTTTTCTTGCTGATTCACCTTTTTGAATGGAATCTTCAAGCTTGCAATTTCTTTCATAATTTAGTATAATCGAGTTAAAGGTAATTACATTTTTTTACTTTTGCTTGGCTTAGACTTGATCTAAGTCATTTTCTTTTTCATCGATATCAAACGTTACATCCCTCCCGTCATTGATTATTAATATAACTCCACTTTTGTAGCATTCTAAGGCATTTTCTAATGTGAGCTTTTCAGTACAATCTTTGTATGTTACCATATTTTCACCTCCTCATTTACATTAATCTCGGACCATATTTTTCAGAAATGTGCATCTTTGTAGCATTATCTAAAGAATTAAGTCTTTTAAATATCTTCATATCATCTATGCGTTTCTGCTCTACAGTTTTGAAGAATGGACAGTTGTCGCATTGCTTCTCTGTAAGAGCTGCGCAACCTTTTGCACCTTTTACGCCTACGTCAGCAAAACATTTCATTTTTCATCTTCCTCTCTAATAACAAACAAAGTTAAATCATTCATTAGTCTTTCAGCTCCATCAATATCATTGAAAAATTGTTCATCGAGAAGCTTCAGCATCCTCATAGCTTGTACTATTTTTAATGCATCCTGTTTTGAGATAGAGACCATCTTTTTTGAGCTTTGCAAGTTTTAATATCCTCCTTCCTTCTTCAAAACTCAATATCTTTAATATTGTTTAAGTCAGTTAGATCCTTTCCTTTATAAGCTTCAACAAACTTTATTACTTCAGTTCTAGGTACCTTATATCTTCCTAATTTTAGTGGTGTAAGTAATCCTACTCTAATTAGGTCATAAACTTTGTTAGTATTTACTTTTAGCAATTCTGCCACTTCTGGTACTGTGTAGAGTAGATTGTCATGCATGTATAAACCTCCTTTCTATGCGGTTTTATTCTCATTTCTTTCAAATAAATATTCAAAGCTTAAATGTGGAAAAAATTTATTTCTTATAATAAAAGCTTCATCAAGTGTAAAACTATATCTTCCTTTCAATTTATCTATTACAGTTGCGTATCTTACTCCTAAAGCTTCTGCTAAATCTTTTCTAGTAACACCTTCCCTAATCATTTCAGCTTCCAAATTTCTATACATTTTTCTTCACCCCCTCCCCGTCAAAATTCGCAATTTCGTATCGTTTAACTTTATTGTATTCGCAGTTTCGTATATTGTCAACCCTTTTTTTTAAAAAATATTTGCAAAATCGTATTTTTTCATTTACTTTTTTAGTAAAATATAGTATTATAATAATAAATATACGAAATATCGCACTTCAAAAAAAGGAGGGTGAATAAATGAAAAGAACTGAAATAATAAGAAAATTAATTGAAGAAACAGGTTTAAGTTTAAAAGCCTTTTCTGAAAAAGCAAACATTCCTTATACAACGTTATATTCCATTTTAGAAAGAGGTGTGGGAAAAGCATCAGTAGATAATGTTATAAAAATTTGTAGAGCATTGGGCATAACTATTGAAGAATTAGATGAGATGGTTAAACAAAGAAAAACTAATATTAAAAGACCTACTACAATAGCCGCACATCTTCCAGAAGGTGTAGAGTTAACTGAAGAAGAATTAAAGCAAGTGGAGGATTACATTCAATTTCTTATATCAAGAAGAAAAGAGAAATAAAAATGAATAAGCATAAAAAAGGGGGTATGCTTATGACTTTTGAAGATTTGCTTCAAGAAGTTGAAAAAGAGGGTATAGATTTTTATGAAAATAATTGCATAGGAAAATTAAAAGGGTTATATGTAGATAATACTATAACTCTTAATTCATGTTTAGAAACAGAAGCAGAAAAAAAATGTGTCCTAGCCGAAGAGCTTGGACATCATTTTACTTCATATGGGAATATGATGGACCTATCTAAAATAGAAAATAGAAAACAAGAACGTCGTGCTAGAGCTTGGGCTTATGATAGATTAATAGGCATTACTGGTTTAATAAATGCCTATAAACATGGATGTAGAAATAGATATGAAATTGCAGAATACTTAAATGTAAGTGAACAATTTTTAGAGGAAGCTATTACATATTATAATGAAAAATATGGTTTATATTATAAAATTGATAATTATATATTATATTTTAATCCTTTATCAATTATAGAGCAATTTAAATAGAAAGGAGTGACAACATGCAAGGTGGAGTTAGAAAACGTGGTAAGAAATGGTATTATTACTTTGATGCTGGGACTGTAAATGGTAAACGTAAAAAAATTGAAAGAGTAGGGGGTGATACAAAAGCTGAGGCCCTTAAAGCTTTAAGAGAAGCTCTAAATGAATTTGAAAAAGCAGGTACAATAATCGATGAAAGTAATATCAGTGTGGCAGATTATTTTGATTATTGGTTTGATAATTATGTTAAAGTAAATTGTAAGTATAATACTCAAAAATATTATAAAGATATAATTGAAAACCATATTAAACCTAACCTTGGAATATATAAACTCAAATCTTTACATCCAGCTACATTACAAAAATTTTTTAATGGTAAATATCTACAAGGATATTCCAAAAATTCTCTAAAGAACTTTTTTGGAGTTCTCTCCAAAGCTTTAAAAATGGCTGTGTATCCTTATCAATTTATAAAAGAAAATCCCATGCAGTATGTAGAACTTCCCAAGGTGGAGGAAAAGAAAAAAGATAAAGATGATTTAAAAATCATTACTATAGAAGAATTTAATAGAATTATTGAAAGATTCCCAGAAGGTAGTAGCTTTTATATACCTTGTCAAATAGCTTTTCACACTGGTATGAGAGCAGGTGAAGTTTGCGCTCTTACTTGGGATTGTGTAGATCTAAAAGAGAAGGTCATCAAAGTTGAAAAAACTCTTATTGGGAAAGGTAAAGGTATTTGGGAATTAGCATCTCCAAAAACAAAATCTTCTTATAGAACTATAGCAATAGGTGATACTTTAGTTAATATATTAAAAAAACATAAAAAATCACAAATAGAGAACAGATTGAGATATGGAAAATATTATAAGGATTTTAATTTTGTGTGTACTAAAGAAAATGGGGAATTGGTTACTACTGATAGTTTAAAATATTTGAGTAGAGTAGTTAACTATGAATTAGGAATTGACTTTAACTTTCACTCATTTAGACATACTCATGCAACTATGTTATTAGAAGCTGGAGCTAATATAAAAGATATTCAAGAACGATTAGGTCATAGTAGAATAACTACGACTATAGACACGTATTCACATGTAACAAAGAAGATGAAATTAGATACAGTAAATATTCTTGAAAATATAATAAAATAATTTTGCCACCGAGGTAAAATTTAGGGTGGCAAATCGGTGGCAAACCATTATTTTTTTATCTTTAATTTGTGTAAAATCTAGTATTTATCGGGTTAATAAAGAAACAGTTTCTACATGAGGCGTGTGAGGGAACATGTCTACACATCTCACTTTTTCTACTTTATATCCCTTCTCCACAAAAATTTTTAAATC